>Ga0136623_10000085_pt1 | contig 21672 bp, 21 predicted proteins | sample AntDrymUQ4492106_2_FD_104656 | JGI IMG/M metagenome (GOLD analysis project Ga0136623, IMG submission 104656) | Polar desert sand microbial communities from Dry Valleys, Antarctica - metaG UQ449 (21.06) | ecosystem: Environmental > Terrestrial > Soil > Desert | place: Antarctica: Dry Valley...
GATCTCAATTGAGTTTCCGCGTAACTCCGCGCGGAATGCAGCCGATCGGCTGCGAAAAGGGGGCCGAACTTCGGTTCGGCTACGAAAGGAAACGATGAAGAACAAGCTACGAATCCCCGGGGTGCTGGTAGCGCTCGCCCTGGCGCTGGCCGCCTGCGGTGGCGGTACGGCTGCAACCACAGCCACCACCGCCGCCACAGTGACCACGATGACCGAGACGACTATGACCGAGACGACGATGGCAATGTCGGACGATCTCATGGCTGAGAATGTCGGGCCCGGCTGTACGGCGGTTCCCGCCGACGGTGAAGGCTCTTTCGACGGCATGGCTGACGATCCCGCCGCCACCGCCGCTTCCAACAACCCGGTTCTTTCGACGCTGGTGGAAGCGGTAGTCGAGGCAGAGTTGGTGGACACTCTCAACAGTGAGGGCCCCTTCACCATCTTCGCGCCCTACAACGACGCCTTCGCCGCGATCCCTGCCGATCAAATGTCAGAGATCATGGCCGACAAAGAGCAGCTCACCTCGATCCTCACCTACCACGTTGTGGCAGGCGAGCGACTCGATCTGGCTGCCCTGGCTGAGGACATGGAGATCACCACGGTTCAGGGTGGCACCGTCACCGTTGAGCCCGCGGGCGATCTCGTGACCGTCAACGGCGCCAACGTTCTGTGCGGAAACGTCCAGACTGCCAACGCCGTGGTCCACATCATCGACACGGTCCTTACCCCCGCGTAACAACAACAACAAAAGGAGGGCCGGGGCTTGCCCCCGGCCCTCCTTCTTTTTGCGAACCCAGGGTTCGGGTCCGTGTACAGCACGGATACCAGCCCACAGAACGAGCGATTTGCGGAGAGGGAGGGATTTGAACCCTCGGGAGAGCTAATTCACCCTCCACTCGCTTAGCAGGCGAGCGCCTTCGACCACTCGGCCACCTCTCCAGAATGCCAAAGGGTAACTTTCTGGGGCAGGGAGGGCTAGCGACGGCCGAGTCGACCTACAACCGCAAACGGGACTTCACCGAAACCGCCGAGCCCGTCGGGGAATGGACCGACGCCGACGTCGACCCAATGACCGCGCGGACCGGTGAGCTTTTCGTCATCCATCAGCACTACGCGACCAGGCTCCATCACGACCTTCGCCTGGAAATGTTCAACGGGTCAACCCCGGTCCTCGTGTCATGGGCGATTCCGAAGCTGCTCCCGCGGCGTCACGGCCAGCGTCACCTCGCGGTACGCACGGAGGACCATCCTTACGGGTACGCCACCTTCACGGGTTCGATTCCGAAAGGCGAGTACGGGGGAGGACAAGTAAGGATTTTCGATACGGGCGAGTACCGAGCAGTCGAGCGCGACGGGAAGAAGATCAGTATCGAGCTCACCGGCAGCCGCATCCATGGCCTCTACCACCTGATCCGCACCCGCGAGAAAGGCGGCAAACAGGAATGGCTCGCGCTGCAAAGCGAAGACCTCCGCACCGAGATCGAAGCTCGCCCACCGGCCACTCCGATGCTGGCCACCAGCGGTGGCGAGCCCTTCGATGATCCCGCGTGGATGTTCGAACCCAAATGGGATGGCATTCGAGCACTCGCGATCTGTGACGAGGCCACGAAGTTGGTCTCGCGCAATCAACTTGACGTCACCGTCGCCTATCCCGAGCTGGCCGCAATCAACCTCCGCCTCGTGGCAATCGACGCGATGGTCGATGGCGAAATCGTGGCCCTGGACGACGGAATTCCTTCCTTTCAGAAACTGCAAGGGAGAATGCATCTGCGCGATCCAGCGAAGGTCGAGAAGGCGGCGCGGACAGCGCCCGTGACCTACATGGCTTTTGATCTGCTCTATCTCGACGGCCGTTCGCTTGTCGACTTGCCTCTGATCGAGCGCCGCCGACTGCTCGAAGAGACGGTGGTTGCCTCTGATCGCCTGCAGATCTCTCCGGCGGTCGTCGGCGAAGGTCAGGCTTTGTTCGAGGCGGCGGCAGAGCAGAAACTCGAAGGGATCCTCGCTAAGAAGGATGATTCGCCTTATCTACCCGGGGCGCGGTCGCCGGCTTGGCTCAAGATCAAAACGGTTTTCGACGCCGACACAATCGTCGTGGGATGGACCGAGGGCGGTGGGAACCGAGAAGGAACTCTGGGTTCGATGCTCTTGGCGATGTACGACGAGGGCCAGTTGCGCTATGTCGGCAGCGTTGGCACCGGCTTCAACGCAGCCAGCTTGCAGAATGCGTTGATGCTCTTACAAGAAGTGCCAGAAGCGGAATCACCGTTTGATGCCGCGCTCTTGCGCGAGCGCCCGGAGCTGCGGAAGGCACATTGGGTGGAGCCGCGGCTCGTCGCTGCTATCGAGTGTCGGCAGGTGACCGCGGCCGGCCGTCTTCGGGTTCCCTCCTTCAAAGGGTTCCGCGAGGACAAGGCCCCGGCTGAGTGCACGTTTGACCAACTCGTCGAATGAAGCCTCTCCTCGTCGTCATGGGTGTGGCCGGGTCGGGAAAATCGACGATCGGCGAGCTGATCGCCTCTCACCTCGAGGTTCCGTTCATCGACGGCGACTCACTGCACCCGGCGAGCAATGTCGCCAAGATGGCGGCCGGCAATCCGTTGAGCGATGACGACCGTTGGCCGTGGCTCGGTGTTCGCGATTTACTTGGCCTCGGTCTTGCCGAGCTACCTTGGCAACGAGCAATCAGGAGGCAGATTGACAGAAACCAGCGCCCGCACCGAGGTATTGCATGGACACGAGTTCTCGTATCTCGACACCGGCGCCGGTCCCGTCGTCCTGTTCATTCACGGGTTGTTGGGATCGCGCCGAAATTGGGGCAAGCTGGTTGAAACGTTGAGGACGGACTTCCGCGTGTTGGCGCCCGACCTATTCGGCCACGGCGCATCGGCCAAACCGATGGGCGACTACTCGTTGGGCGCCCACGCCGCCACGTTGCGGGACCTGCTCGATCGGCTCGGCATCGAAAAGGCCACGTTGGTGGGCCACTCCCTCGGGGGTGGCATAGCGTTGCAGTTCTGTTACCTGTTCCCGCAACGTGTCGAACGTCTGGTGCTCGTATCTAGCGGCGGGCTCGGACGGTCGGTGAGTCCGCTCCTCCGGTCGGCGACCCTCCCCGGTGCCGAGTGGGTCCTGCCATTGATCGCATCCACCTGGGTGCGCGAACGCGCGGAGGCTTTGGGTCGAGGCCTTAATCGGCTGGGATGGCGGGCAAGCGCCGACGTTTCCGAAGCCTGGAACGGATTTGCATCCCTCGCCGACGCCGACAGCCGCCGCGCCTTCCTTGCCACGGCCAGGTCAGTCATTGATCCGGGCGGACAGACGGTCACCGCCCACGATCACCTGCCCTTGGCCGTCGAGATCCCGACCCTGATCGTCTGGGGCACTCGTGATCGAGTGATTCCAACCTGGCATGCCACCACCGCCCAACAGGCGATCCCGGGAAGCCGGGTTGAGCTGTTTGAGGGCGCCGGCCATTTTCCACACTTGACCGAGCCATCACGGTTCGCTCGCCTGCTCAGCGAATTCATGAGTCGAAGCTGAGTCCCGTAGAAGCCCGTCCTCCTCGCTCCCTCGACCACCTCGACCTCGGTCGTTGTAGCTCACGTCGCCCGAGCTGACCCCCCCGGGTTTCATAGATGCTCCGTGGTGTGTTTTGCGGGGGAGCACGAATGACTACTTCGCTGTCCGCTCAAGGCCTCTCGGTGGGCATCGGCGCTTACTGTGTTGGTCTAAGTGACTAACGGTGCCATCATCTCGTACGTCCTCTTTTGGTTAGTTGGTCCTTTCGGGAGCCTCGTTGGGCTACGGGATGGGCAGGCAGGACAACGGCTACACATTCGGTGGATATGTCGTCGGACTTCTTGTTGGAGGCTAAGCCATTTGGCACTTCGTGGCAGAGTATCCATTGATTGCCGCAGTTCCGGTGCTCGGCGCATATTGGGGCCACCCTCGCGAACTTCGCCGCTGTGCCTTAGCGACCTTGGCAAGGATCACCACCTACTCAGCTAGAGGAGCATCGCAGGTACTGGAACAAGCGCCGGCTGGCTGGCTGGTGGGCGGTGGAATGCTTGGCTCTCGTCGTCCTACTCCTTGGCGCATTCGTCCTCCGAGCCGTGTTGAACTGGGGGGTTGCCTGAGCCGGTATGCACAGCGCTTGGTGGCAGAACGAAACGACCAGTGCAGTTCGGATTGGAGAGCTGCCAGATGGAGCGGCCCTAATGGGACTACGTTCGAACCAAGACTCGTAAACCAGGGCCAGACGTATTCCAACACAAAACGGCGCTATCGAGCAAGTACGTCAACCAGCGCGAGGAGGACGGTCGAATCAGGCCGTTACAGGGAGGGACGCAACGGACGAAGCGTGGCCGCTCGAGCGGCGAGGAATGTTGTGATCGGCACCGCAGCCACCAATCCGATCGATCCCACGATGGTCCGTACGATTTCGACAGCCACAACTTCAGAATTTACGACCATCGACAAGCTCAGATTGGAAAGCGTGAGCAGCAAGAGCAATGGCATCGAGGCTCCGGCGTAGGCCAGCAAGAGTGTGTTGATGGTTGAGGCGATGTGGTCGCGGCCCACCCGCAAGCCGGCGTAATAGAGCTGATGTGAGCTTTGACCAGGATTGGCCCTTCTCAACTCGAAAACGGTGGAGACCTGGGTCACGGTGACGTCGTCAAGAGCTCCTATCGCGCCGAGGATTGCGCCCGCTAAGACCAAGCCGGGGATTTGCACCCCCTCGAGCAAGGCGAGAAACAGGGATTCCTCGGAGGCGAAGCCAGAGAAAGCCGCCGCAGGCGTGACCAGCCACGAGAGAACCATTGTCAACGCCAAGGCAGCGAATGTCCCGATCGCGGCGACATGGGTGGTGGTCCGCCACCCATGGGTCAAATACAAGGCGAGCAGTGCAATCGCGCTCCCCCCGACCGCGGCAACAGCGACAGGGTCGCGGCCGGCCAGAATCGCCGGAGCGACGAACCATAGGAGGATTGCAACTGAGGCGAGCAAACCGAACAAGGCCGCCAGTCCTCGCAGCCGGCCAAGGCCTATCACTGCAATTGCAAAGCCGACGGCGACCACTGCCAACAAGGGCCGGCGATCGCGATCGGCGTAGTGATAGCGAAAGAGCGGGTCGGCATTGTTGATCACGTTCAGCACCACTCGATCGCCGACCTCCAGCCGCGGCGCGGTCGGAGACTCGTCGAATTCTTGGAAAGCGACGTCATTGCTGCCATCGGTCAGCCCGAAGATCACAGTGCGGCAACGTAATTCCGGCGCATAGCTGCAGGCGCTGTCACTGGCTGAAGTCACTTCTGCTGGAACGACTGCGTCGGCGAATCCGATCGCGGCGAGCTCGAAGTCGGGTCGCGACCGTGGCCAAAGGACCGCGAGCCCGACGGCGGTGAGGATGCCTATCGAGCAGACCGCAACTTCCAGCCAATTGGCAAGCCACCGACGATCTGGCCCAATGAGGCGATCTAAGTCGTCCATTTCATGCTTTGGGACGTGGATAATTGGCCCCTCTCGACTCGTCAACCAATCCCGGCTCGATTGGGAAGATAGCAAATGCCCGTTGGGACAACTCTGCTCGAGGATCAGCCGCCTGGCCTCAGAGGCCACCCATGGAAGCTGTCGAGCAGCTCATCGTTCTCCTCGTCGAGGACTTACCCAACGTCTCTGACCGAATGGCGGCCGCGGGCTGCGGCGAGGATCTTTTGGGGGCCCTACTGGACTATGTTCGAACAAAGATCCATGAATTAAGCCCAAATACGTATTCCAACACGAAACCGGTCGGAATGAGCAATGGAGGCCGCTTCCGCTCCGTGGCCGAGCTCTAATTCGGTGAGCGGTTGTCGCCAGCCACCCTGATGGACTGAATTGGGGCTTGACATTGGACCATGGTCCATGGTTTACGATCCGCACATGGTCGCAACTACTCCCAGGTGGCGTCGGAAGCCGGGGTTTGGGCAGACACGATTCGCCATTACGAGCGGGTCGGTCTGCTGCCATTACCCGACCGCCGCGCTAACGGATACCGAACCTACCGGGAGTGACCGGCATAGAGAAGCAGAGCGGTACGCGTGGCTTGTATCGATCCCGGAACTCGGTGTGAGCAACTCGGTAGCCCTCAAGATGAGCAGGGTTGTCGCAAGATTGCCTGCTTCAAACGCTCCGATTGGAATCCACAATCGTCCAAGTTGCCCTTGGAGGAGAGGACGGATTCTGATCGTCAAGGGCCGCCGCTCGGTGACTGTTGGACGTTCGATGCGGCGGATCGCGTAGAAGATGGACCCGGCCGCACCTAGCCCGAACACTCCTGAAATGAGAAAAGCTCCGCGAATTCCAACCCATGTCACAAGGCCCAGGGCGAGGAGCGGTCCTCCTACCGCGCCAAGATTGTCCAACATTCGTTCGAATCCGTATGCCCGCCCGTAAGTCCCCGGACGCGTCAGATCAGCCAACAGGCATTTCGGGCCGGAACTCTGATACCTCGAGCCAGCCAGGCCCCCACGCGCAACAGGGCCACCTGCCACACCGCCGTTGCGAATCCGATGACCGACGCCAGGATTGCAGTCGCCGCATAACCTCCTACCGCAACCGATCTCCGACGTTGAGGATCATCGGCCAACACCCCACCACCGAACCGGGCAGCCCCAGCCACGCCGTCCGCTACCCCTTCGATCAATCCCAAAGCCGCAACCGGCGCACCCAAGGTTGACGTCAAGAACGATGGCAACAACGACGAGGCATCTCATGACCCAGATCCGCTAAACAGGCTGGCCACGCCTATCCCTCGAACACCAGGCGTTAACCAGCGTTCCTTGTCGATATGTGCCACGAACGAGGACGGTAGAGGTCGAGGTATGAACTAGTAGCGGATCGTCCCGATTGGCCCGAATTCCAAGTGCGGCTTCGTCAGGCACGAGAGGCCCTAATGGGACTATGTTCGAACCAAGATGCGTGAATCAGTCCCGGCATGTATTCCATATGAGACGGCCCTGACTCGCAATACGCCGCCCGTGATTCCGCCGCACCGACGATCGGTTGGGCCCGACCTGGTTGCCTGTGTGGGCCAGGTCGGCTGCAACGAAATCTGGCCACGACGAGGAGACCCAGCAGGGTCGGGCCGAGCAGAATTCCCGCCACTATTTCTCCGACGACCCGAGGCTGGCCAAGCCGGAGAAAGAGGCCGCCGACCAGACGCGCGACCCCAAGAATCAAGGCAACGTCCAACAGCACGAACGCAATCATCTGGTTCGAGTCGAGGGGATTCCATCACCTCTCCCTTTGAATGGATAGACGGCGTAAGCCGCGAGTCCGTCTTCTAGGTCGAGACGCCCATTCCACGACCCAGTGTCCTTCGATAGCTTGGTGCGGAGGACAATTGGCGTTTTGGGCACGAAGGAGCGTGGGCGTGGCGGACATGAAGCGCGATGTCTTGATCGTGGGTGGGGGTCCGGCCGGAGCAACCTCGGCCATGAGGCTGCTGGAACGCGGCATCAAGCCGGTGATCGTCGAGCGGGAGGAGTTCCCCCGCTTCCACATCGGAGAGGCGATGACAGGCGAGCTGGGAGCAATTGTCCGCGAGCTGGGAATCGCCGATCAGCTCCCTCACGATCACCACACAATCAAGCACGGAGTCCGAGTCTTCGGCTCACGGGGAAACCCCGACTGGTGGGTGCCGGTAATGCAGCGCACCCCCGACAAGGAACTTCACGAGGTCTTTACCTACTCGGTCCGACGGAGCGTGTTTGATCAGATCATGCTCAACGAAGCCGTCCGCCGGGGAGCGGAGCTCATCCATGGGCGAGCGATCGAGCCACTCTTGGCTGACGACGGCAAGACCGTCGCCGGCGCCAGAGTCCAAGTGGCTGAGGACCGCGAGATCGATATCGCTGCCGAGATCACACTTGATTGTTCGGGCCAGGCCACGTTCCTCGCCAACAAGAAGGCCACCGGTCCCAAGTATCTCGGGTCGTACGACAAGCAGATCGCCCTCTTCTCCCAGGTAACGAACTACCGACGTGACGAAGGTCCGGATCGCGAATTCGCGCCTGGCAACACCCACATCTTCTACAAGAAGAAGTATCACTGGGCTTGGGCCATCCCCCTCGACGACGAGATCACCAGCGTGGGCATCGTCGTCCCAGCCAAGACCTTCAGAGACTCTGGACTCAGCCAGCACGACTTCATATGCCAAGAGCTGCGAGAACTCAACCCAGGGCTCGCGGATCGGATTCCGGTGCCCGAGCTGGTTGAAAAGCCCCACGTCGTTCCCAACTACTCATTCCAGGTCCGCAAGTTCGCCGGCCCCGGATACATCTGCGTCGGTGATTCCCACCGCTTCGTCGATCCGATCTTCTCGTTCGGTCTCTACGTAGCCGTGAAGGAGGCCGGCCTGGTGGTGCCTGAGGTGGAGCGGTGGCTGAATGGTGAGGGGCGCGACGCTGACAACCCATTCCATGCCTACATGCTTCATACCGAACGGGCGATCGACATGCTCGAAGATGTGATCGACACCTTCTGGGAGAACCCGCTTGCCTTTGCAGTGATGGTGCACGACAAGTTTCGCCACGCGGTGCTCGACATGTTCGCCGGACGGATCTACGACGGGATGCCGGTCCTCGACCGCGACCGCGCGCTTGCCGCTTTCGCGAAGCTCCTAAGGCGGGATCGCGTCTACGACGAAAGCGGTGAGTTCTCGATTCCCATCGGGTCGCGGTTCCATGCCGAGCGGGCACCACTCTGGAACTCACAACTCACAGACATCGAAAGTACGGAGCGCTGGTTAGCAGATTCGGCCTGACCCGTCAGTCGACGTCTCTGGCTCGGTTGTAACGAAGATTCGTCGTTTCCTGGTGGCTTGATCGTTGCCCATGCCAGCTGCTGAGCTGACATGAAGCCAGCGCTGCGCTGCTCGAGATGCAGGTCGCAGCGGAGGGAATGGGATTCGAACCCATGAGACCCCTTGCGAGGTCTAGCAATTTTCAAGACTGCCGCCTTCGACCGCTCGGCCATCCCTCCGAGCCAGGAAGGCTAAACGGACGCGGTGGCCGCGGTCCCGAACCGTGCTTCGAAGCGCTCGGCTTTGCCCATGATCTCGGCGGGCAACGCCATCAAGGCTGCTTGCAACTCTGAGGCTTTGGCGTCAAGGCCCTTAAGCTCGCCGATGCCCCACTGCTTCAACAACGGCATCAACACGTTGTCGTGATGTACCCGCAAGTTGTAAACCCCTGCCTTGGCAATCTCGATCGATCGGCGGACGAATCCAGGTATGCCGACGCCCGGCATTTGGAAGTTGCGCATGGTGTTGAGGATTCCCTCGAGCGCCATCGCGGGATGCAGGTCGATCATCGCCTGCATGACTCCCTTGTAGAACATGAAGTGGTGGTTCTCGTCGGCGGCGATGTTGCGCATCAGCTCGAAAGCGGTTTCATCCTCCGTGATCTTGCCAGCATTGCGGTGCGAAACCCTGGTGGCCAACTCTTGCGCGGAGGTGTACGCGAACAACTCCGCCGGTCGGGAATAGTCGGGGAAATAGCCGGTGGTCATGGTCGCCATCCGGTCGTCCTCGAGCTCGACCGGATCGCAGTTGCGGCTCGTCAACAAGTACGAGCGAATAGCAATCGCGTGCTGACCCTCCTCGGCGGTCCACAGCCGGGTCCACTCGTCCCACGCCGATCCCTCCGGCATGTAACGGTTCAGCAGAGCGTGGTAGTAGGGGAGGTTGTCCTCGGTGAGAAGATTCAAGACGAGCGACGTACGGGCTCGCTCATTGATCGTGGCCTGTGACTCCTCCCACGGCTCCTTGACAAAGCTGCGACCTTCTTCCCAGGGAATCAAGTCGTGGAAATACCAATGCTTACGGCGATCTCGATGCTCTGCCATAAGCTTGCGGACGGTCGGCTCAAGGGCCTCGACTAGCTCGAAATCTTCGTTGTACGCCATGGATCCCCTCTTTGTACCTGAGAATGCGTCGCCTTAAACATTAGGTGTTTGCAGTAGAAAAGCGGAGGGAGAGGGATTCGAACCCTCGAGGAGTTTCCCCCTACGGCATTTCGAGTGCCGCGCACTAGACCAGCCTATGCGATCCCTCCAGAGCTATTCAGTTGTGACCTTGAGGGAACGCACTAGACCGGACAAGCCCTTTGGGCGATCCCTCCGATTATTCGGTTGTTTCGCGGAGGGAGGGGGATTTGAACCCCCGAGGGGTTGCCCCCAACGGCATTTCCAGTGCCGCGCACTAGACCGGGCTATGCGATCCCTCCGGAGCTATTCGGTTGTTGAGGTCGTAGAGCGCACTAGACCGACCAGTCATCTGATGCGATCCCTCCGGATTGCTCCCGAGATGCAGCCAGGGGGGCGGCGGCGGGGAACAATCATGAGTCTAGATGGGCGGGTCGAGCCCGACCGCAGTAGGTTCCTACAAATGAGCGAACAAGAGAACCGCAGGACAATCGAGCGACTCGGGCAGGCCCTGAGCGAGGGGAACCTGGAGCTTTTCCATGAGCAGTTTCAAGCCGACTCGGTCATGGATTATGCACAATCCGGTGAGCGAATCGTCGGCGAGAGCAACCGTCGCTCGCTCTACGCCGCGTTTCCATCCCTCCCCAAGGTGTCTCCGCAGCAGTTGAGGGTAAGCGGCGACCTTGGTGTACTCGAAGCCCGCCTCGACTACGGCGACGAGGTCGATTGGCGAGCGGTGTTCATCTTCGAGTTCCGCGACGGGAAGATCGCCAAGGAAACTGCGTACTGGACCCAGCCGTTCGAGGCTCCCGAGTGGCGGGCAGCATGGGCGGAACGAACTGACTGACGAAGAGTTCATGGAGCTCGCCCTCGACGAAGCCCGTCAGGCGGCGAGCGAAGGTGAAGTGCCCATCGGTGCCGTACTTGTGGACCCTCGAGGTGTCGTCGTCGCTCGCGATCACAATCGCCGGGAACAGAACGCGGACGCCACCGCGCACGCTGAGATGCTTGCGATCGCCTCAGCGAGCCGTCTCCGGCACAGTTGGCGTCTAAACGACCTCACGATGTATGTGACGTTGGAGCCATGTCCGATGTGTGCCGGCGCAGCGGTCAACGCCCGGCTGGGAGCAATCGTTTACGGCGCCGACGATCCCAAAGCTGGAGCCGCCTTCACTCTGTACAACATTCCCCAGGACGCCCGCCTCAACCATCGCTGTGAGCTTCGCCACGGGGTCAGGGCCGCCGAGGCCGCCCAACTGCTAACCGAGTTCTTCGCCTCCCAGCGCTGAATTACCCTTCGGAGCGAGGGGGCGTTTGTTCATCGGGCCCTGCGCGGCGGGAAACCGCGAACCGAGTCAGGTCCGGAAGGAAGCAGCTCTAAGCGGGCCTTCCTGGGCGCCGCAGTCCCGCCTGATGTCCCGGCGCCCCCTCGCTCAATCGCCTTCGTTGCCGGTGAGCGCGGCGCCCGCACCCAAGGCGATATAGGCGAATCCAGCAAACCGTTTCTGCAAGGTCGCAAACCGTTGGCTCCTGCTGACGAGTCTTCCAAGTGCGCCTGACGCGAACGCGTAAGCGAGGTCGATTACGAAGGCGACGCTGATGAAGATGGCTCCCAGCGCCAGGAACTGGAGCCCGACACTGCCCTCAGCGGGTCGCACGAATTGGGGGATGAAAGCCAGGAAGAACAGCGCCACTTTCGGGTTCAGGGCGTTGACCAGAACTCCGCGGGCGAATGACCGCCAGGCCGAGGGCTCGCCGACGGCCTCGGCCCGGAGTGGAGACTCGGGCGAGCGAAGTGTTTTCCAACCAAGGTAGAAGAGATATATGGCGCCGGCGTATTTCAGGATGGAAAACGCGATAGCCGAGGACGCAACGACAGCCGACGCCCCCAACGCGGCCGCACCGACGTGGACCATCGCTCCGGTTTCGATCCCCAACACCGACGCCAATGCCGCCCGGCGGCCGCGGCCGATCCCAGTCGAGACGATGTACATCACTGCTGGGCCCGGAATCAGACCAGCAAGGCCGAGGCAAGTACGAAGGGAACGAGAATCGAGCATTAGTCCTTGCAAAGGACAGCACCGTAGACAAAGCCGAAAATTCCCATCCGCCAGATCGGGCCCAGCCGCATCCCGGACCCGGCCAGAAGAAGCTCCGGTGGGGGGAGCTTGTCGAGGGAGCGATGCAGATACCAATACTCGGTCGGAGCGAAGGCGATGAGCCCGGTCAACGGAAGGGTGATGGCGGTCCCGACACGATGAAGCAAGCGGGCAAGCCGATGCCGGGGACGGCCCAGGTCGACGATGGCGGCGACCCCACCGGGACGAAGGACACGGCGAACCTCGGCCAGGGTTTGGTCGACAGAGGTCAGGTTGCGAAAGACGTAGGCCGAAAACACGCCATCGAAGGACTGGTCGGGAAAAGGCAACGCCTCCCCCACCGCCGCCACTCGCAGAGTATGGGAACTCAGGCCCAGCATTTGACGCACGGGATCGAGCGCAACCACTTCCCGGCTCCCGAAAATCGGAGCCGCGGCTCCGGTGCCGCTCCCGAGGTCGAGCATTCTCCCCATCGGGAGGTGGGCGACCGCTTGACGGCGCCAAGACTGATCACGGCCCGCCGACAGCAAGGTGTTGAGCAGGTCGTAGCGACGGGCAATTCGCCCGAAGATGGCGTCGCTTTTCTTGCTCAAGCCCTAGCCGATCGCAGAGAAGCCGAGCAGGGGCACAAGCGGCTCCGGCATGGCGACCGTCGCCTCGGCGTCTTGAAAGTTCTCCAGGATGGCGAGGATCATCCGGCCAATTGCTACGGCCGTGCCGTTCAGGGTGTGAACGATCTGGTTCCCCTCATCGGTCCGCACGCGGACCTTCAGCCGTCTGGCCTGGTAGTCGGTGGTGTTCGAACAGGACGTCACCTCTCGGTAGGTCTGTTGAGAGGGGAACCAGGCTTCGATGTCGTACTTCTTGGCGGCCGACGAGCCAAGATCGCCGGCGGCGACATTGACCACCCGATAGGGAATCCCCAGTCCACCGACGATGTCCTCTTCAATCGCGAGCAGGCGCTCGTGCTCGGCGGGGGAATCCTCCGGAAGACAGAAGACGAACATCTCTACTTTGTCGAATTGGTGGACTCGGAAAAGCCCCTGGGTGTCCTTGCCGTAGGTGCCAGCCTCCCGCCGAAAGCAGGTCGAGAAGCCGGCGTAGCGGGCGGGGAGATCGTCGGCTTCGAAGATCTCATCGAGGTGGTAGGCCGCCAGTGAAACCTCGGACGTGCCCACCAGGAAGAGCTCGTCCTCGGGGATCGAATAGACCTGCTCGCGATCGCCTGGGAAAAACCCGGTTCCGTAGAGGGCTTGCTCGCGCACGAGGACTGGCGGCACCATCGGCGTGAGGCCGGCGGCCACCAGTTTCTCCATGACATAGCGGACTAACGCAAACTCGAGCAGCACCCCTCGACCTTTGAGGTAGCCGAAGCGGCTCCCCGAGACCTTCGCCCCCCGGTCCATGTCAATGATGTCGAGCTTGCGCCCGAGGGTGGTGAAGTCGAGTTGGGAGAAGCCGACGACGGGGGGCTCGCCAACCCGCTTCATTTCGAAGTTGTCGGCGTCGGTGAAACCGTCAGCGGCGCTTTCGGCAACCAGGTTAGGCACGGTCGCCCAAAGCTCGTCGAAGCTCTGGCGGAGGTCTTCCGCTTCAGCTTCGAGCTTCTTGTACTGATCTGCCAGGTCGCCGGTGCGGGCGATGGCGGCTTCTTTCTCGGGGCCGGTGAGGCGGGCAATCTCTCGCCCCGCTTCCTTTTGGGCGGCTCGGGTCTCCTCAGCATGCTGTCGGACCCGGCGCAGGCCCTGGTCGAGACCGATCAGATGGTCGACGTCCACCTCGACGCCACGGCGGCGCAGCGAGGTTCGGAGCCGGTCGGGGTCGGCGCGCAGAATGCTGTGGTCGATCATCGATTCGAAATGGTAAAGCCGGTCGGCTAACCAGTCGGCTCGTTTACGAAGAAGGACACCGCCACACCGTCGTTGTCGGCATTCCCGTCGGGGCTGATCAGCTGAAGAGCAACCGAAAGGTTGTAGGAGAAGCCCGGGGCGACGGCCAACGCGGGGAACGAAACGGTGGTTTCGCCGCCAGCCTCGAGGGGGGGCACTTCGATCGTTTGGGCAATCTCCTCGCCTTCGGCGGGCGCCATGTTCAGAAAGAGCATTTGCGCGGGAGCTTGGGTGTTGCCGAGGTTGGCGACCACTACATCAATCACAATCGATTCCACCGCCGCGATGACCAAATCGCCATCGGGGTCCGTGACCCAAACCGGCTGCGAGCTCACCTGGCTCACCGCCAAATCGGCCCGAAGCACGAAGAGGGAATTGTCAGCACTCGCCGCTGAGGCGAAGATGCGAGCGGCGGCGACCGGGGTTCGAGTCGACGACTGAAAACTCAAGGCCGGCATCGAGGTTATGGGATCGGGGACGTCCTCGCGGTCGAGTTCCTTGAGAACCTCGGCATAGATCTCGTCGCCGGCCGAGACCAACTGCAAACCGGCGTAGATCTGCTCCTCCCCCGACTCCGCCTGGTCGGCAAGGCCAAGCAGTCCCTCGCGGAAGGTCGCCACTCCGCTCTCCCAAGTCGCTAGGGCCAGACGCAAAAGGGACGCGGCCCCGATGAGCGAGCTCGTTTCCGGTGGCTCGTCGACCGCCTCGGAGCCTTCGGCCAATGCTTCGAGCACAGCCGTGGTGGCGGTCTCGAACTCGATCCGGTCTAAGTCGACGAGGTTTTGGTCGAGGCCGGAGAACGTTGAGGAAGCGGTGACCAGGCCCTCGGCCGATCGGCGCATGCCATCGAGGTAGTTGACCGCTGCCGAGGCCTGGGCGTTGATTCGGGCCAGAACAAGGGCGGCGAGGATCACGACGGTCAATCCCAATGCCCACCAACGCCACCGGCGCCGGTCGGTGGGACGCTCGAGCATCAGTCCGGCTGGTCTTACGGTCACCTTCGGATGCTACGGATTCCGTTTTCGCTACCGAATCGGCCCCTAGAGGGGCCGATTCGGTGATAAAAACGAGTCATGGGGGGTGGGCGAAGGGGGACTTGAACCCCCACGTCCTTGCGGACACAGGAACCTGAATCCTGCGCGTCTGCCAATTCCGCCACTCGCCCGAGTGGGCACCGAAGGCTAACCGGAGCCACATTCTTTCGTTCTGTGGGCTGGTACCGCTGTCGTACAACGCTGCGAACCCAGGGTTCGCATGTAGCGTTTGTTGGCTATGAAGCTCGCCCGCCAGTTGGAGCGGCGGTTGGAGGACGCCCTCGACCATCTCGCCGGCAAGATCTTTCGCGGTGGGCTCCATGTCTCTGAGCTGGCCGCCCGCGTCGCCCGCGAAGCCGAGCTCGCCGAGTTCAACACCCCGGCCGGGCCGGCCACGGCCAACCGTTACAGCCTGCTCATCAACCCCGAAAACCTCGATGGCGACCCCGAGCCCCTCGCCCGCCGGCTCCAACTGGCGTTTGCCGAGCTAGCCGCTGAACGGGGTTGGCGACTGCAGGGACCAGTGATCATCGAGCTCCGCACCGACGGAGCTGTGACGATCGGGGCGGTGAGCAGCGCCGCAACCGTCGAGGTTGGACCTATTCCATGTTGGGCTCAACTGACTGATGAAGAGGGGCGGGTAGCGCTGATCAACCACAACCGCGCCATCATCGGACGCTCGCTCGAGGCGGACGTGGTGATCGACTATCCGGAGGTGAGCCGGACCCATGCCCTGGTCTTTCGCCAGGACGGCCAGACATACGTGGCCGACCTCGGGTCCTCAAACGGCACCTGGATCGACGGCCAGCGGGTGGGGACGACCCCGGTGCCGTTAAACACTCTTGCCACTCTGAATCTGGGCAGCCACTCACTGCGTTTGACTCCATGCCGGAACTGATCCTCACCATTCTTCGCCTGATCTTCTTGGCGCTCATCTATCTCTTCATCTGGCAGGTGGCACGAGCAATCAGCCGGCACCTCGGCTTCGGCCAGAACCGGGGCAGCCGCAAGACCGGAAAGCAGATCGCGGTGGTTCGCTCCGATTCCCAGGCGGGCATGACCTTCGCCGTCAACGGGGCAACGGTGGTTGGGCGCAGCGATCAATCGGACGTCCAAATCGACGATCCTTACGCTTCTGAGTTCCATTTTCGTTTGGTCAACCAGGACGGCAGCCTGACGGTGTCCGACCTCGGCAGCACCAACGGCACCTATGTCAACGGCCGGCGCATCACCACCCCGACCAATCTGCGGCGAGGCGATGCCCTCCAGGTGGGCAAGACGGTCATGGAGGTCAGGTGAACTACCTATATGCCGCCGCCACCCATCGCGGCCGCATGCGCAACAACAACGAAGACTCGCACTGGCCCACTACCTCGGGCCGCAGCAGCGGGCCGCTCGTGGTGATGGTCGCCGACGGGATGGGCGGCGCCGTGGGCGGAGAGGTCGCCTCGAATGTCGCGATCGATACCGCCAGCAGCGGCGAGGGCAGTGTGGCGGAAAGGTTCGACCGGGCGAATTCCGGGATCTATGAGCGCTCGCTTGCAGAACCGTCGCTGGCCGGCATGGGCACGACCCTGACCATGGTTGAGCTCTTGAGCGAAGGCGCCGCTCACCTCGCTCATGTCGGCGACAGTCGCGCCTACCTCTGGCATTCCGGCAGGCTCGCCCAGCTGACTGAGGACCACACGGTGGTCGCCGAACAGCTCGCTGCCGGACACATCACCGAAGCCGACATCGCCAACCATCCCCAACGGAGCATGCTGACCCGAGTCCTCGGCCTCACCCCGGAGATCGATGTTGACCGGAGCGACCTCCATTTGGAGGCTGGCGACCGGCTGCTGGTTTGCTCGGACGGTCTCACCAACATGCTCGACGATCCGGCCATCGCACATCTCCTCAGCCACGGCCCTCCCGAGGAGGTGGCTTGGAACTTGGTGGAGGCCGCCAACCGCGCCGGCGGCCACGACAACATCACCGTGCTGGTAGTAGCAGTCGAACCATGACCAGGACCGCCGAAAGCGGCATGCTGGTCGCGGCCGCCGGAGTGGCCGCCTTCGGTGTGACTCTGGTGATCCTCGCCGGCGGTCAAACCATCGACTCCCGCATCGGCCTGACCTTTGCCGTAATGGTCGCCGCGTTCGGCACTGTGCACATGGCAATCAGGCGGTGGGCGCCTTCGGCCTCGACTGTGATTCTCCCGCCCGCCGCTCTGCTCACCGCGATCAGTCTGGCCGAGATCCACCGCCTCGACCCCGTCCGGGCCGGGCTCCAACAATGGTGGCTGCTGATTGCCGCCAGCATGACGGTGGCGTTGCTCTTCTTCCTCCATCGTCGGGGGACCGCGACCATTCGTCGCTACCGCTACCTCTATCTACTAACCGGGCTGATCCTCCTTCTGCTCCCGCTGCTCCCCAGCACCGGTCCTCTCCCGGTGCGCGGGCTCGAAGTCAATGGCTCCCGTCTGTGGCTTGTGGTCGATCTCGGTATCACCGAGATCCGCTTCCAACCCGGCGAGATCGTCAAGCTGTTGATGGTCCTCTTCCTGGCCGGCTACCTGGCCGAACGCCAGTCGGCCCTCGCTGAACGACCTCGCCAACTCGGCCCCTTCAAGTTTCCCGAGCCTCGCCAGCTCTTTCCGGTGGTCGCCGTTTGGGCCGTCAGCCTGGTCGTGCTTGTGGTCCAACGCGACCTCGGCGCCTCCGTCCTTCTCTTCGGAGCGTTCATCGGGATGATCTACACCGCCACCGGGCGGCCCACCTATCTGCTGATCGGAGCGGTGCTCACCGCCTCGGCCGGTTACGGGGCCTATCGCCTTTTTGATCACGTCGAGCGCCGATTCCTCGCCTGGATCCAACCCTTCCAGAACTTCGAGGACGCCGGCTATCAGGTTGCCCAGGCCTGGTTCGGGATGGGTACCGGAAGCTTGGCGGGGTCGGGGATCGGTCTCGGCCGGCCCGACCTCATCCCCAATGCAGCCACCGACTTCATCTATGCCGCGGTGGCCGAAGAACTCGGCTTCGCCGGCTCGCTCGCGATCCTGGCCGCATTTGCGTTGCTGATCGGGGTTGGTTTCGGAATTGCCTTGCGTTGCCGGGATCGCTTCCGCAAGCTCACCGCCGCCGGGCTTACCTGGGTGCTCGGGCTGCAGGCTTTTCTCATTATTGGAGGGGTGCTGCGCCTTGTCCCGCTCACTGGCATCACCCTCCCCTTCATGTCGTACGGCGGCTCGTCGCTTGTCGGCAACTTCCTTCTGCTTGGGCTTTTGGCTCGGATCAGCCACGAGGAGCCGGCGTGAATCGACCGACCCGTCGCTTGGCCGCCGCGGTCCTGATCGGATTTGCGCTGCTCGGCCTGATGACCACCTGGGTGCAGGTCGTCGCGGCCGACACCTACCGCCTCGATCCCCGCAATGCCCGGTTCAACCTCACCCAGATCGGCAAGGAACGCGGCCTGATCGTCTCCGCCGACGGCGTGGTGCTGGCTCAAAGCGACCCCGATCCCGCCACCACCGGGTCGTTCATCCGCTCCTATCCGACCGGGCCTGTCTTTGCCAACGTGGTTGGCTATTCGTCGTTGTTGTTTGGCGAGCAGGGCCTGGAACGCGCCTACTCCGACGACCTCCGCTCGCGCCGGGACCTCACCATCTCCGACTTGCTCTCAGTGATCCTGGGACGCGACCTCCGCCCGCTCAACCTGCAACTGACGCTCACCGACTCGCTCCAGCGAATCGCCTTCGAGGCGCTCGGCGGCCAGGCCGGGTCGGTCGTCGCCCTTGACCCCACCACCGGCGCGATCCTGGCGATGGTTTCCACTCCGAGCTATGACCCCAACCTGCTGGTTGGGGTCGACGCAGCCGCCCACTGGCAGACACTCTTGGCCGACCCGAGCCGGCCGCTCGCCGACCGCGCAACCCGCGAGCTCTATCCGCCGGGTTCGACCTTCAAGACGGTGGTATCGGCCGCCGCTTTCGAAACCGGCCTTGCCAATCCCGAGTCGACCTTTCCCGACGAAGCCTCGTTTCAGCTTCCAGGGTCGACGGCCACCATCGACAACGCCGGCGGAACCAACTGCAGCAACGGGGTGACCACCAGCCTGCTCAACGCCTTCGTCCGCTCCTGCAATGCGACCTTCGCCCGGCTGGCGATCGCGGTCGGGGCCGAGCCGATCGGACAGGTCGCCGAGGGGCTCGGATTCAACCAAGAGCTGCCGTTCACCTGGACCGTGGCCGAAAGCGCGTTTCTCACCGACGAGCTGTCGGCCGACCTCGCCGCGCTCGGTCAGAGCGGCATCGGTGAGCGGGACGTGCGGGCCACGCCGTTGCAGATGGCGCTGGTGGCAGGAGCGGTCGCCAACCAAGGGGTCGTGATGTCCCCCTACCTGGTGGGACGAACTTTCGATGCCGATGGCGCTGAGGTCGACACCTCCGAGTTGGCGATCTTCGGCACGGCCTTCACCCCCGAGACCGCGGCGTTGCTGACCCAGATGATGGAGCGAGTCGTCACCGAAGGCACTGGCCGGCAGGCGGCGGTTCCAGGGGTGAGGGTGGCAGGAAAGACCGGGACCGCAACCGGGGTCGAAGGCCGTCCGCACGCTTGGTTCATTGGCTTCGCCCCCGTCGAGGCGCCGACGATCGCCGTCGCGGTTTTTGTCGAGGCTGGGGGCAGCGCCGGCGAAAGTGCCAGCGGTGGAGCAGTGGCGGCGCCCATCGCCAGTCAGGTGATCAGCGGTTGGTTAAACCGTTGATCTCTAGAATTAGCCATCGTTCTCGATGAACTTTCCTCACCCCCTCACTGATCGTTATCACCTCGCGTCGCACCTGGCTCGGGGAGGGATGGCCGACGTTTATCTGGGCACCGACACCCTGCTCGGCCGCAAAGTGGCGATCAAGATTCTCCACGCCCAGTTCTCGAATGACGAGGCGTTCGTCAAGCGGTTCCGCCGGGAGGCGCAGGCCGCCGCCAACCTCACCCATCCCAACATCGTCGGCATCTACGACTGGGGTCAAGCCAACGACACCTACTTCATCGTGATGGAGCTGGTCGAAGGCCGAAGCCTGCGCGACGTGCTCCGTTCCGACGGTGCGTTGCTCTCCCGCCGAGCGGCAGAGATCGCGGCCGAAGCCGCCTCGGCGCTGTCCGCGGCGCATCGAGGCGGGTTGGTCCACCGCGATGTCAAGCCCGGCAACATCCTCCTTGCCACCGACGGCACGGTGAAGGTCACCGACTTCGGCATCGCTCGGGCCTGGGATGACTCCCAAGAGTTGACGCGCACCGGCGCGGTGATCGGGACCGCCTCCTACTTCAGCCCCGAACAGGCGCAGGGCGCTCCCGCTGACGAACGCTCCGATGTCTACTCGCTTGGAGTTGTGCTCTACGAAATGCTGAGCGGACGCCCGCCGTTTGCGGGGGAGAGCCCGGTGGCGGTCGCCTATCAGCACGTTTCCGCCAGCGCTCCACCACCGTCGGCTGTCAACGCCGACGTTCCCCATGAGCTCGACGTCATCGTGACCCGCGCTCTGGAAAAGGACCCGGCATTTCGCTATCAGACCGCCGACGAGATGCGGGCCGATCTGCTCCGGGTCCTCGCCGGCCAAAGCCCGGTGGCCCCGGCGGCCGTCCCGGTTCCGGTGACAACGCAAACTGGGACCGTCGTCGCCGATCCCACCCGTACTCGGGTGATCCAGGCCCCGCCTCGCCCCACTGGGCCAGCCACCCAAACGATTCCCGTTTTGGAGGATCGGCGCGGCAGTCAGGTTCCCTTCATTCTCACGGCCTTTGCCCTTTTGGCGCTTTTGGGGACGATGGTCTTTCTTGTTTTCCGTGCCGCCTCGGGGGACACCCCGGTCACGACGACAACCACCGTCCCGCTGATCGTCCTCCCCAACTTTGCCGGGATGACCGAGCAGCAGGCATCGGCTGAGCTCACCCGCCTCGGCCTAGACGACCAAATCCGCCCGGAGGCATCGAGCGATGTCGAGAGCGGGATCGTGATCCGCACCGAGCCCGGGGAAGGTGTCTCGGTGCCGCTGGGGAGCTCGGTGTTCGTCTATGTGTCGGCGGGTGAGGACCCGGTGACGGTGCCGGCGCTGATCGGTCGCACCCAGCCCGAGGCGGAGCAGTTGCTCACTGACGCCGGCCTCACCTTGGGCAGCGTGACGATGCGTCCCGACACCGAAGCCGAGGCCGGGATGGTGATCGAGCAGAGCCCGGTGGCCGGCCTCGAGATCCCGCCCGGGGACCCGGTCAACATCGTCGTCTCCGAAGGGCCTGAGGAATTCGAGCTTCCCAACCTCGTAGGCATGGAAGACGGGGAGGCCTTCGCTGAGCTGAACAGTCTCGACCTCGATTGGGACACCATCCGCGAGGAGTCATCGGAGCCAGAAGGGATCGTCATCCGCACCCAGCCGGAGGCCGGTGCCTTGGTGAAGGCGGGCGACGTCATCACCATCGTCATCTCAGCAGGTCGCTCGACGGTGATCGTCCCCGACCTGTTCGGGATGACCTATGACGAAGCCCGCCGGGAGTTGGAGAACGCCGGCCTCGGGATCTCAGACAATGCGCCCATCGCTCCCACCAACGACCCGAGCCTGGACGGGAGGGTTATCAACCAAAGCCCCGACGCCGGGGCAGAGGTCGACGAAGGCTCAACTGTCGAAGTCACGTTGGGCGACTTCCAATA
>Ga0136623_10000086_pt1 | contig 21467 bp, 14 predicted proteins | sample AntDrymUQ4492106_2_FD_104656 | JGI IMG/M metagenome (GOLD analysis project Ga0136623, IMG submission 104656) | Polar desert sand microbial communities from Dry Valleys, Antarctica - metaG UQ449 (21.06) | ecosystem: Environmental > Terrestrial > Soil > Desert | place: Antarctica: Dry Valley...
TCGTTGCCGGGTCGATCAATCGAGTGGCTCAAGGTCTTCAGGTTCACGACCAGCAGATCAGCGCATTGGTAAAGGAACATCAGACCGTTCGTGACCTAATTCTCAGGCGATTTACCGAGCTTACCGACTATTTTGAGAAGAAACTTAGCTTGGAAACCTCACAGAGGCAGCAGGAAGCTCTGCAGAACCAACAAAGAGCCCAGGAGGAAAGTGCGCGAAGGCAACAGGAGAACGAGCAGAGGCAGCGGGAAAATGCAGAGACGCAGCAGGAAAATGCGAAGAGGCAGCAGGAAAATACAAAGACTCAGCAGGAGTTGGTCGGCCTCGGCGCTAACGTGAAGCGCGAAATGGACCGCGTGTTCCAAAAACAACAGCAGGTCAGGTCTGAGTTGGTTTTACAGAATCAGCGCCTGACGCTTGTGCTCGAGGAAGCGCGACGACGGTTGCCAGCGCCTTTCGATCAAGATCAGTTGCAAACTCTCGCCAAGGAGGAGACGCATGCGCTGGATGCCTTTTATGCGGCCTTTGATGAGTACTTTCGCGGAAGCAAAGAGGAGATCAAAGAGCGCCTAAAGGTTTATCTGCCCTTCGTCAAAGCTGGTGGGATTGGCGCGGCATCGACACCGATCCTGGACGTGGGTTGCGGGCGGGGTGAATGGCTCGAGTTACTGGGTGAGGAAGGGCTCACGGCAACGGGAGTCGATGCAAACCGTATTCTGGTAGCGCAATGTCGCGAGCGTGGGCTCAAAGTAATTGAAGACGATCTAATGAATTACTTACGTTGCCTGCCGGACGCAAGCCTTGGCGGCATCACCGGTTTTCATATCGTCGAACATTTGCCCATTGAAACTCTCGTGAAGTTAATTGACGAGACGATGCGGGTTTTGCAGCCCGAAGGAGTGGTTATCTTTGAGACACCTAATCCTCAGAATGTGCTGGTAGGAAGTTGTAACTTTTACTTTGATCCCACGCACCGTAATCCGTTGCCGTCTCAAGTCTTGAAGTTTCTGGTTGAATCGCGAGGATTCGTGGGCGTGAAGATTCTCAACTTGAATCCCTCAGATGAAGCTCCGGTTGAAAGTGATTCTGAACTGGCGAAGCGTTTCAATCAGTATTTCTATGGGCCTATGGACTACGGCCTCGTGGCGTGGAAGATCTTCGACCAGAGCGAAGACGAGGGACGGTAGACGAGGGACGAGGGACGGTAGACGAGGGACGATAGACGATGGACGGTAGACGATGGACGATAGACGATGGACGGTAGATAGTGCGCTTTAGACCTCAAACCTCACTACCCTAAAAGGAGAACCTCACATGTACAAATTCGAACGTCTCAAGGTTTATCAACTTGCACTTGACTACATCGACAAGGTGTATTTAGTTGCCGCAAAGCTTCCTCGCAATGAAGAATACAATCTCAACTCACAGATCAAGCGTGCTGCGACTTCCATTGCGCTAAACATCGTCCGTTCTAACGCATGCGAATCTTGATTGCCACCACTCACGTGCCGTTCATTCGTGGAGGTGCAGAGCTTCTCGCGGAAGGCTTGCGAGATGAACTCCGAGCCGCTGGTCATGAAGCCGAGATTGTCGCCATTCCCTTCAAATGGTATCCACCCGAGAAGATTCTGGAGCACATGCTGGCTTGTCGCCTGCTGGATTTGAGTGAAGTGGCGGGGACACCTGTGGATCTCCTCATCGGCTTGAAATTTCCGGCTTATCTCATTCCACATCCGAACAAGATCCTTTGGATTCTGCACCAGTTTCGCACGGCCTATGAGCTTTGGGATCACCCTTTGGGCGATTTAATCACCTCGCCGAATGGTCTGCCCGTGCGCGACGCTATCCGGCGCGCCGACAAACAGATCATCCCGGAATCAAAAGCAGTTTTTTCCCTGTCTGAGAATGTCGGCAAACGTCTGAAGAATTATTGTGGCATAGATTCAACGGCTCTTTACCCACCACCGCCACATGCTGAGAAGTTTTATTGTGCGCCAGCGGAGGACTATTTGTTCTTGCCCAGCCGTCTTTCGAATCTGAAGCGACAATCTCTCGTCCTGCAAGCCTTGGCTCAGACCAGACAGCCTGTGAAAGTTCGCTTCGCGGGCACTGCCGAACAGCCCTCTTACGCCAGGGAACTACAAGCTCTAGAGCGAAAACTCCGACTGCGCGACCGGGTGAAATGGCTGGGTCACGTGACTGAAGAAGAGAAGCGCAATCTTTATGCTCATGCTCTTGGTGTCGTCTATCCACCGCTGGATGAGGATTACGGCTATGTTACGCTGGAAGCGATGCTGGCCTCCAAGCCCGTCATTACCTGTACCGACTCCGGCGGGACTTTGGAGCTAGTGGTTGCTGGTGATACTGGATTGGTTGCGGAGCCGACGCCGGAGAGTTTGGCCCTTGCTATGGACAGCGTTTGGGAGAAGCGTGAGCAGGCCGTAGCCTGGGGCGAGGCAGGGCGCGCCCGCTTTCATCACATGGGCATCGAGTGGCCTGGTCTCGTCCGGAGATTACTCGGACAAACCATGTGAACAGGGGTCATTGTTTTGAATTCAATTGTGCGTATCTAGCCCGAATCCTCCACTCGTCAAGGCCAATCGCTGACTGATAGACTCTTTTTATTGACATGAGGATCATAATTGCTACGGTGCAGGTGCCGTTTATTCGTGGCGGAGCAGATGCACATGCTGAAGGATTGAGGGATGCGTTGCTTGCCAGTGGTAGACAGGCTGAGATTGTTGCCGTCCCTTTCAAATGGTATCCACCCGAAACCATCCTTGATCACATGTTAGCTTGCCGCCTACTGGATCTAACCGAAGTCGCCGGGACTCCTATCGATCTTCTCATCGGCTTAAAGTTTCCGGCTTATCTCATCTCACATCCGAAGAAGGTTCTGTGGATCCTCCATCAGCATCGGACAGCATATGACCTCTGGGATCATCCGCTTGGCGATCTGATCGAGACCGCTAATGGCATGGAGGTGCGCGATGCTATCCGGCAGGCCGACCGGCAGATTATTCCTCAGTCGAGGGCGGTTTATGCCAACTCTGGTAATGTCGCCAAACGTCTCAAACACTATAGCGGCATAGACTCGACGCCGTTGTACCATCCGCCCCCGTACGCTGAGCACTTTTACTGCGCACCAGCCGAAGAGTATCTATTATTTCCCAGCCGGCTTTGTCACCCGAAACGCCAGTCGCTGGTACTGGAAGCGCTAGCCCGCACCAAAGAGCCTGTTCGCGTGCGCTTTACGGGCAACTCTGACCGTCAGAGTTACGGAGTTGAACTGAAAGCTATGGCCCGAAAGCTCAAAGTGCAAGGCCGAGTCGAATGGCTGGGACAGGTATCGGAAGAAGATAAACGCCACCTTTATGCGCGTGCGCTAGCGGTGATTTATCCGCCCTTCGATGAAGATTATGGTTACGTGACGCTGGAAGCGATGCTTGCTGCAAAGCCGGTAATCACTTGTACAGACTCGGGCGGGCCACTCGAGTTTGTGCAGCACGAACAAACTGGATTGATCGCCGAGCCCGCAAGCGACAGTCTGGCAGCCGCGCTTGATCGGATTTGGGTAGAACGCCCACAAGCGCAGGAATGGGGAAAGGCAGGCCGCGCGCTCTACGACACGATGGAGATCACCTGGCCGGGTGTTGTGCGGAAATTGCTTTCCTGACGAGAGTCCATCGCCTGAACGCTAGTTCCTTTCGAATTCTTATGAAACTCAATTGGTTTTCACCACTACCGCCAGCTAAGACCGAGATTGCCCACTACACAAAGCGCTTGCTTCCCGCACTTTCTTCCCTCGCTGAAGTCACTCTTTGGACTGATCAGCGAGACTGGGACCGCCAGCTTGCAGAATTTGTTGAAGTGCGAGTCTACAAAGTCAAAAAGATCCCGTGGGCTGATCTCAACCGGGCGGACATGACCTTTTATCAGATCGGAAATAACCCCCTCTTTCACGGAAGTATTTGGCAGGTGTCTCGACGTCATCCGGGAGTCATTGTCCTGCACGACGACCGGCTACATCATTTCTTCGACGGACTCTACAGAGTCGAGTGGCGTGATCGTAATTCTTATCTTGAGTTGATGGAACGATACTACGGAGAGCAGGGTCGTAGTGATGCGGACAAGTGCTACCAAAGTGAGGCGAAAAACATCGGCTACATGGCTGAGCTCTATCCGCTCACCCAGCTGGCTATCGAGAATGCTCTCGGTGTAGTAGTTCATACTCGGGAGGCATTTGACAGTCTGGCAGCAAATCCGCGCTCGACGTTGGCTTATGTCCCGCTTCCTTTCGCAGTTAATCCGCTGCCCAAGCGACCTGGTAAATCCGGCCCCCCTTATCGATTGATTCTATTCGGTTATCTCGGGCGAAACCGTCGACTCGCGTCCGTTTTCAAGGCCCTGGCTGGAATGCACGAAAGAGATCAGTTTCATCTGGACATCTTTGGAAATATTCTCGATGACGAGAAAGACGTGCACGCGCAGATCAGCAAGCTCAATTTAAAGAAACAGGTAACCCTTCACGGATTTGCGCCCGAACCAGAACTCGAAGATTTTCTTTCAAGTTCCGATTTGGCAATCAATCTGCGCTTCCCCACGATGGGAGAAGCTTCTGCCAGCCAGCTTCGCATTTGGGCCCACGCTCTTCCCAGTCTTGTGTCTAAAGTTGGCTGGTATGGATCCCTACCGTCAGACACAGTGGCGTTTGTTCGTGCTGATGCAAATGAGATAGAAGACATTCAGCGCCACTTGAGAACCTTTCTCACCAATCCAGCGCGCTTCGCAACCATGGGAGAGCAGGGAAGGAAGGAATTGCAACAGAATCACTCGCCGGAAGTATACGCGAGTGCGGTGATGGAAATGGCTAAGAGGGCGATGAGCTTTCGTTTCCAGGCAGCGTATCTCGCGCTTGCCGAAAGAACGGCCAGCAGTACGGGCGATTGGCTCAATCCCCGCACGGCAGACAGATTATTTCTTAAAACAGCCACCGAAATCTTCGCGATGGCGTCCAGGTGATCCGGTGAAAATCGCCCTCGATGGCCTTCCCTTAAGCGATACGCTTACTGGTGTGGGCCATTACACGCTGGAACTTGCCCGTCACCTCGCCAGGTCGAGCGCCGACGAAGTATTCGTCGTATCGCCTCGCGGCTTCATAGCCTCGATGGAGTTAGAAACAGGTAGCCCAACAAATCTGCATCTGACTCGCCCTACAATTAGTCCGTTAACTCGTTATTGGTGGTCTATAGGGTTGCCGCGGTACATCCGCAAAAACGAGATTGAAATTTTCCACGGCACCAACTTTGAAGTTCCCTTGCGGGGTAAATGTCCAAGCGTGATCACTATTCACGACCTCTCCATGGTTCTACACCCGCAAACTCATAACCGAAGACGCGTGCGCCGAGCGCGCCAACGACTTCCCATAATGGCCCGGACGGCAACGATGGTGGTTACCCCAAGCGAAGCAGTGCGCAAGGAGGTTCACCAATACCTCGAAATTCCTCTGGATCGCATTGTAGCGATCCCGGAAGCCGCAAGGAGGACCTTTCGTCGTCAAGATCCCGAACTTACTGACAAAGTGCGAAAGCGGCTTGAGATCACCACGCCGTTTGTTCTCTATGTTGGTACGGTAGAACCTCGCAAGAATCTCCTCACGCTGGTTCGGGCGTTTGAGGATGTATTGAGTGCCAGTGACTTCTCGTTGCAGTTGGTTATTGCTGGTCGGAAAGGGTGGATGGTTGATGATCTCTTCCGGCACGTCAAACAGTCACCTGCCGCAGAACAGATCATCTTTACAGGTTATCTAAGCGACGATGACTTGTGCGCGCTTTATTCAAGTTGTGCCCTCTTCGTTTATGTGTCGTTATACGAAGGGTTCGGCTTGCCCCCGCTGGAAGCAATGGCGTGCGGCGCGCCGGTCATTGTCAGCCGTATTCCCAGCCTCTCCGAAACGGTTGGCGAAGCTGCGCTGCTTGTGGCTCCAACTGACGTGCGGGAATTGGCACGTAACATTAGGAGCCTGCTTCAGGATGACGAATTGAGAAAGCAGATGGCACAAAAGGGAATGCGGCGCGCGGCTGAACTTGGGTGGGAACGAACTGCACGGCTGACGAAAGCGGTTTATGATCAAGCGCTGGCGAGGGCCGCTCAGTAGGGAATGGTACAAGTCAAAAGGCTTGCTTCGTTTGAAGCAAGCCTTTTACGTTAGCTCGAGCAACGAAACTCGCTGCTAGTTGATATTGCCGCAGTCCCGGTCGGTATAGTACAAGGTATTGCCAAACCGCTCCTGATACTCTCGCGAAGTGATGAAGGCACAGACCATGCTGCGATAGCTTGCCAATGACGGGTTGTTGACGATACCCAGCCAGAAATCATAGCCGCCCTGGTCGTAGTCACGAGTCAAATATCCCCAGTACTGCATTGCCACGAAGGCGCGATTATATTCAGCCTGCGAAAAAGCGGGATCATCAGCGACTGCAATCAAAACTGCTGCACGGCCGCCCGCAATACCGCCCGTCGCGCTGCCCGCAGTATACGCGTCTAACAGCGGTTGGCTGGCGAGATCAACGCCAGAGGTTAGTTTGACAGTGCCGATCACTGCCTGAACGAAGGCTTCACGGGTAGTGGCAGTCTGATACTTCTGACCAAACTCCGGACGCTGCACAAAGGCTGCCGCCATTGCCTGCTTACCTGCGTCTAACGTTGAGCCGCCGGAAACCACTCGACGATCCGGCTTGAATTCAGCATAAGCCGGTTGCCGGCCAAGAGTTCCCTTGAAGACTTTGTAAACAAAATAACCCGTCTTCTGAAACTCTAATTCGATGAAGAAAGCGGCTGAGACGCCGACCTTTCGGCCCAGTACGTTGCAGCCTGGAGTGTTGATGCAACTGGTAATCTCGTTCGTCCAGTAGGTGAGACCACCCTGATCAGGGAAGCGTGCGAAAAAATCAAGGTAGTGCTGGCTTGCGAAAAAGTCAGCGTCATTGATCGTTATAGGTGTAGTTGTCCCCGGTCGCAGACGTAGCGGCTTAACTTTGATGTTGCCGTAAAACAATTCGGCGGGAAGGTCCGGTCCGTCCGGCTGAACTATTCTCAAAGTCGGGGCTTGGCCCATGGCCGAGACCGCGGAAAAGGCTACAATAAGAACAAGAATCGTTAGCTTGCGCATTGCAAAACTCCTGGTTTTCATCAGCGGCTGCACTCGTTTTCCTGGTTTTTCAGAGAAAAGGGAGGCTCTCTCTCTCGCGCATCCAAAGGGCCGTGCCGGCTCCTATAGGCGAAATCGAGTTTAGCTCGCCACATCCTTTGTGTCAACGAAGTAGATCGGGGGGAGGACACTCCCTTATTGGGGCCTGAAACAAAGGCGAATCTCGAATCTCGATGCCTCATGAAACCCAAAATGAGCAGCGTCCATAACCCAACTGCCCCGCCGATCCCCGGTCCCACTATTTGGACGCTAGGATTGAGCGTTTGGCCGAGCAAAATTGTTACCCTTTTCCTAAGTCCGCCTTAACAGCCAAGCGGAACGAGAACTAGCGATATGAAAGGCGTGAAGCGTGGTACCATGTTGCCCGGCTGGATCCCGCCCACAATCCGGCCGGCTTATTTTTTCCCTTCCCTGGAATTCTGCAGTGCAACGTCTGGCTACCATAGTTACCGCTTTCGCGATACTGCTGGGCACAATTTCGCCCGTGCGGTCGAATACCATCGAGTTTACCGACACTGCAGCTGCGCGCCAGATCAAATGGTGGAATAACACTGTTAAGATTGCTTTCTCCGCTTCCCTCCAATCGCCAGGACCTAACATAAAGCCTGGCAGCGACGTAATCGGAGCGGCGCGTCGCGCGCTCTCCCGCTGGTCTACCGTGGCGAACGTAAGATTTATTGAGACCTCATCGGCCGCTCGGTCGATTAGCCCTGGCGGCAATGGCGATGGGGTCAATCTGATCACAGTCGCTGATACCTCCGAGAACAGATCGGTTTTTAGCGGCGGTGGGATGACTGGCAAAACCCGTATCTTCTACGACAATGCAACTGGCGCAATCCTTGAAGCTGATATCGTGATTAATCCATACCCTACGGGTGAGGGTGGCACGGCGCTACAGTTTTCCACTGATGGCACGCCAGGCACCTACGATCTCGAGTCAACATTTACGCATGAGCTGGGCCATCTGCTCGGCCTCGAACATTCAAATGTGATTGCATCGACAATGCAGGCTCGCCAGGCAGTGAACGGCACTTACAAGTTGGCTGCTTTTACGGAGCGCACCTTGAGCGAGTCGGATCGCGCAGCAGTTTCCAGTATTTACGGGCAGCAGCAAGAGGAGACAGGTGGGATCCAGGGTAGGTTGCTGAAAAACTCCCCTGGCAATTCTCCAGGGAGTGACACCGCCCCGTTAGCTGGGGCCCATGTTTGGGTGGAGAACATTGCTTCAGGTCGCGTGGTAGCCAGCACCACTACTTCTTCCAGCGGCAACTACCAGATTGAAGGTCTTGCTACAGGTCAGTATCGCGTTTTAACCGAATACTCTATCCGGCCTGGTGGCCCGGCGATTTCCTCGACTGGCGGAACCGATAGTTTACTAAAGCAGCAAAGTGGTTTCCGAAGCGCGGAGATTGCCAGTCAGTTGCAAGTGAATGCTAATGCAGCCACCGCTCACTCTTTCGCAATTCCTGCACAAGCTGCTTCTTCCTTTTTGAAACCGCGCCTGCTGGGAGCAAACGGTGAGTTGTCCTACACGCCTGTGCCGGCCGAAGCGGGTAACAGTCTTACGGTTTACCTCGCCGGCGAAGGGGTTGACCAGGTGCCGGCGAGTGGCATATCTGTAACCTCGCCTTTCATAGTGGTTGATCCCGAGAGTCTCTCGCTCGAGCAATTCGGTACCGCGTTTCCGGTGATTTCGTTTAAGGTGAACATTGCTGGACATGCTCCATTTGGCGATTACAGCTTACGGCTTCAGTTAAACTCGGGCGAGGTTGCATATGTGCCCGGGGGCATAACAGTAGATCCAGGCGTGAATTCTGCTTTCGCAAACCCCACAGACGATCCGCGATTCTTCATTAACCAGCATTACCGCGACCTGCTTGGTCGTGAACCGGATGAAGAGGGCCTGCAATACTGGGTAGGCCGGTTGGAGCAATGCCGGTCAGATGTGGAATGTCTTCGCGTTCGTCGCACTGAGGTTTCTGCCGCCTTCTTCATGGAGACGGAATTTCAAGAGACAGGATCCTTCATCTATCGCTTGTATCAGGCGGCTCTCGGGCGCCAACCAACTTTCGCGGAGTTCATGCGCGATCGAAATCAGTTGCTAAGTAAGAGAGGTGATCTTAAAAGCAGAAAGAGGATCCTTGGTTCGGCAGTCGTAATGCGTCCGGAATTTCTTCAGAAGTACCCAGGCACTCTGAAGCCGCACGAATTTGTCGATGCCTTGGTGTCAGCAGCGTCGGTTGTCTCCGGACTAGATCTTTCTTCTGAACGCACTAATCTGGCGGCATTGGACGATGGGACCATCGCTGGTCGAGCGGCGATAATCAGCAGCATTGCCGACAACAAGTCATTCGTCAAAACGCAAGCCACTCGAGCCTTCGTCTTAATGTATTATTTTGGTTATCTGCGCCGGGAACCAGACGAGGGAGCCTTCAACTTTTGGCTGAATATCCTCAACGCCGAAGTCGCCGCCCAAACAGCCGCCTACCCAGCTTTGGTTTGTGCCTTTATTAATTCTGCTGAGTATCAATCGCGCTTTGGAATGCTCACTACCCACACAGACAAAGAATGCAAGAGTGGCTTAGGTGGCTAGAGCCAGGTTCTGAACGGTAATAGCACCTAACTGCGAGGAGCCACGTCGAAGGGTAGTATCAGCGGCTGAGATCCATGCTCTTCAAACCAGCAGATATTCTGGTTCACGAGATCGATTTTAAGGGTGTACTGCCCCGGGGCTTCCGGCGCCCTAATGTTCACTAATAACGCAATTCTCTCGCCCGGAGCGAGAGCGCGCTGAAGCGGCGGAACTCCGTGAGACTCAGCGATCGTTTCCCCAGAAGAGTTTAAGATCTTTAGGCCTACCTTAACTCTACCCGTCAATGGCGCCCGGCTTACAAGCCAAAGGGTGTCTCCGGCATTTTTCACTTCGATACACGTTTCAATTCTCGACCCCGCGACTACATTTCTAGCCCAGTTATCACGCAACGACAGGTCTGCTCGCAGTCGGCCCGGATTGCGCGTATCCGGAAGTGTTGCCGGTTCACCGGATTCAGCAATCTTACGGCAAAGTAGATAACTGACAGCGGCAGGTTCCATGAACTGAACTGTGTTGCCGACTACGCTCTCACGGTCGACTAACCCCCTGAAAGCAACGTAATCACCCACAATCGCAAAGCCATGCAACTGCAGTAGCTCGCGCAGATATTCACCTTCAAATGGCGACTCAAGAGTCTCGTACTGCCGCATTACGCTGCGCAGTTCTGCCGCCATCTCAGATCCTTCCGGAGGCTTCTCACCTTCCATAACGAACAGCTGTCCGCCGGGAGCCATCATTGTACTTATGTTCGCCAACACAGCATTCTCATCTTCGAAGTGATGAAGAGCGTCGTAGCATAGAATTGCATCGAAGCGCTGGCTGAGCGGCGCGGTTTCAATATTGTGAACCAGGAAGCGGCATCTCAATTCCGTCTCATGATCCGCGCCGTAAGATACCTTGTTGACGCGTTCACGAGCGATCGCAATCATGTCAGGACTGAGATCGATACCCATCATCTCGTAACCCAGGCGGGCGAAATATTCGCAAAGCCAACCCGACCCGCAGCCGACATCAAGGATGCGTGCGCCTGAAGGCAGTGCCAGCGCATACGCCATATTTGCGAAATCGGTAAAGTGCCTTTGCGTGTCTTCATCCAGCCCGTCACCTGACCAGCGCGAGATCTTGTTCGCAAGGTTGTAGAAAGGCTTCGTGAGCAGGTGATGACGATCGCTCGGAGCCAGCCTGGCGGGATACTCAATGGCGCCGCGCTTATAGTCGATACCCTCAACTTTGCTTAGGCGGCTATTCGAGTGTTTAAGCTTGCCTCCATGGAGCTCATCGTCTGGTAGCGGTTTGTTCATGCCTCACCTTGTGTTACTAATCAGTTAACGTTAAAACTTGGGCGATCTTTTGATCGCGAGACAGTGTAATTTATGGCGTTGGCGGGAGCAAAAACTCTGCGAAGTGACTCGGAAATAGAGGGATGACAGAAAGCGAACAGTTAATCGATGTCGAGCGACTATTAAAGGAATCGTCGCTGGACGATCTAAATAGAGCCGCCGAGGACTACTTCGCACGGCTTCCAAGCTGGGACTATCACCTCGCGAAACCCTTCGGATCAGTCGACGAAACACCTCAATTGCTGATCAATTTCGCCGTCATACTGCAAGGACTTAGGATCTGTCCGGGAATGACAATTCTTGAGTTTGGGGCTGGGACTTGCTGGGCGTCACGGTTTCTGAGTCAGTTGGGATGTCACGTTATCGCGGCCGACATCTCCGCTACTGCATTGCGGATCGGTCAGGAACTATATGCCCGTCAACCCTTGATTGGGAACCAGCCTGAGCCACGCTTCCTATTGTTTGACGGCAATCGTCTTGATGTTCCGTCCGAAAGCGTCGACCGGATCATCTGCCTGGACGCGTTTCACCATGTACCGAATCCGGCGGAGACGCTTCGAGAGGTGGCCCGCGTGCTAAAGAATGGAGGGATCGCCGGCTTTGCGGAGCCTGGGCCGAACCATTCCCGCTCGGCGCAATCGCAATACGAGATGAGAGTTTACGGAGTACTCGAAAACAATATTGACGTGCGGAAAATTTGGGGCTACGCGGAGCTGGCTGGCTTTAGTGAGATGAAACTGGCTGTATTCAATATTCCGCCGGTGCATCTCACAATTCAAGAGTTTGAGAATTTTCTCTCGGGCGGAAAGACAGTTAACCGTTGGATGGAAACCACGCGGGGTTTCATGGAAAGCGAGCGAAACTTTTTTCTCTACAAAGGAGCACCCGAGGCGCTGGACAGCCGTTTTAGAACCGGCCTGCTAGCTAAAATCACGATTGACCCCAACCCTTTCACCGGCAAAGCAGGCGAGACCATAAAACTGCAAGCTTTAGTGACGAACACGAGCGAATCGGTTTGGCTTCCGCGCGGTGCGGGATTTGGAGCCGTTCTGCTTGGGTGCCATGTCTATTACGCGAACAACGTAATGTATCGCCACAGCTATCACTGGGAAGCGTTGACGCCCGACGAAGGCCGCCCAATCCTACCAAAGGAGTCGGTGACGCTCGACGTTAACATTCCAGCGCTCGACAAAGGAAACTACATACTGGAATTTGACATGATCAGCAATGACGTTTGTTGGTTTGCGCTAAATGGTTCGCAGCAGGTGCGGGTTGCAGTACAGATTGTTTCGTAGTTCCGTAAGACCAAGGAGGCGCGCCCCGTTACAAAGTTATGACCGCGTTAGCGGAGTCTTTTCTGAGGTATTGTGTGGCGCCGGGAAGTTTTCTCAAGACGTTCTCTCGAATCATTGAGAGACCTGATAACGCCGACATAGTCTGACGAGCTATTCAGCGTAGTAAGCCAGTAGGAGTATCCTGCTGGGTCCGGGTTGCGTACCAGATATAGAAAGTAATTCAATACGACGAATGTGGCATTAAACTCGTACGTTGGAACTGCGGGATCCTCGACTATGGCTCTAACTATTGCCTGACGCGTTGTTCTAAGACTCTTTAACTCCTCCAGGAGTCGTTCGCGTTCTGCCCCGCGCTCATGCCATCCGGCGTTCGCAAAGAGCTCGTTCAGAAATTGCTCATCACTCTTCTTACTATAACGATTACGGAAGTCTTTTCGCTGCAGCCAATCCTCGGCAAATTCGCGTTTCTTATCCTCGGAGGCACTTAATGTCGTACCAGGATCGGGTTTGGCCCCAAACTTCGCCAGGTCCTTTTTGAACTCCGAAAACTGTGGCACTTGGCCGTAGGCAACTTTGTAAAAACGAATTATGAAAATTGCAGTTTGCGTCAGGTCGTCAGGAGTATACGACTTCGCGCTCGACGGCAATCTTGCGAGTGCTGGAGGCTCTCCGTCCCCTCGTTTGTGTGGCTCCGTATTGGTGACCACATAAAGGTCGTCCCTTCCAACGCCAGCAGCATGCGATCCCGCGTCAAAACTCTTGATGAATCTGAGCCGTCCGCTGGCAGTTCCTCGAGCAAGAAAATCCTCGATCGCGACGCGTCCTTCACCGGGGAAAAAGTCGTTGTAGATTGCCAGGTAGGAAGCCGGAATTTCCTCGAGTAAATCCAGAAAACTGTCCGGTATCGGTTGGCGTTGGCTCAGATCCTCAATCTCACGCTCGATTGGAGGGACGAAACTATAGTTTGCCGTGATCAGTGGTTTTCGGTGGTCAGCTGCGCGCAACATGTAGAGAAATGCTTGCGAGGTGGGAAGCCCGACAATACCTCCAGACATCTGCTGCTCTTTCAGGTACTGCGTTAATGCGTCAGGATCAGCTTCACCTCTTATCAGTGGTAACGGTGCAACGCGAAACTCAAAAAGGATGGCCAGAATTATCAAGCAGTAGATCGTAACCACCACGCCACGCGAGCTGCCCACGGGGAAACCCCACTTCGACGGAACACTAGACCAGCGTCGCTGAAGCACTGCTGCTACTCGGCAGGCTCCCAGGCCTGCAAGCAGGGCTAGGCCGAAGTAACAAATCATCGCCCAACGCGCGGCTACTCTCATTCCCTGAAAAAACGGGATTAGTTCATAGAGTGCTCGATGGAAGAAGAAGTTAAGCCCGAAAGATCCCATGAACCCCATCGTTCCCCAGAGAAGCCCATGAGCAACAAGCTCAGAACGTTGTGGTGACGCGATTGTTTCTCTGAGATTCAGTTCTACTCGCATAACGTTTCGGATGAAATGGGGGTAAGCAATCCAGCAACGGACGAGTAAGGCGCTAAGCAGAATGAAAAGGGCGCGCGCAGGACTGGACGCTGTTAGCAGTAAGCGATTGAACAAGCGTAAGCGAAATTCACCGTAGCCGATCGCAAGTAGGGCAAGAATTCCGCAGCAGATAATTGTCAGGTCCAGACAAATGAGCGCGAGGCCTCGGACTCCTGGTCGATCCCGGCTTTCACCTTTGTGAAACGGCTTACTTGATGGCAACAAGAAAGCTGCCAGTGCAAGTAGCGGTGCCAGCAGACCTGGAAAAAGAACCATTTCGGTGAAAGCTGCGTCCTTACCCAGACCATTCCACAACTTGTTCCTGGGCTCCGCCGCGAGCCAGTTGATCGGTCTTGCCGAATAATGGCTGACCTCTTCAGGTGTCCGGAGGAAGTTGTGGAGTTTGGCAACCCGCCAAAAGGGCAACAGAAACGGAAGCAAGAGCAGCGAAGCAAGGCACAGTGTTGCGCCTGCTCGTAGCCAGAAGCGACGGTCGCCCCAGGCGTGGTTGCGCTCGAGCAGCAGGAAGCCGGAAAGAAGTAGTGGCAATGCCGTCAGAATCAACCACGAGGTGCAGGTCAATCCGTTCAGCAGAAAAGCAACTCCCAACCAGGCGGCTCGCTTCCAGGTTCGCTTTCTGGCAAAGAGCACAAGGGCTTCAAAGACCAAAGGAATCCAACCACTAGATATTATCGACATGTGCGCGAGATGATGGAAACGATAGGGAATAAAAGCGAGAATGATCCCGGCAACCCAGGCCACAGGGCTTGAGCCTGACAGAGTGCGGGCAAGGCGAAATGTGCAGTAGCCTGTAAACGGAAAGCTTAGGAACGCCGCAAGACTGTAGATTGTAAGGGGCCGAAAACCCAATGCGAATAGCGGAAAGAAAAGCAGGCTGGTGCCGTACGAGTACTCGCCGAAAGCCAAGGTGTAGCGGTAGGGGTAAAAGATAGTTGCGTGGAATAAGTTCAGCGGATCATGGATCGTTTGGTAGTAATTCCACCACATGAGGTAGGAGATAGTATAAGGGTCGCCTGTATCTGGGATGGCGTCTCTGAGGTGCAGAATCCAGGGCCAGGTCATGATCGCCGTTAAGGCAACAAATCCTGTTATTATCCTCAACTCGCGAAAAACTGGTCGTTGAACGTAGGAGGGGAGCTTCATTTGCAGATACGACGCCCTTCAAGATCAAATGTAAACTAAGCTTCGCTAGTTGCGCCGCCAAGGATAGAGAAATATCGGCGAACCAGCAAGACAGTTCTGATTAGGATCTTTTGTCTATAATCAGCGGCTTAAAGTTTGGCATCCCGCTATTCGAGTTGATGCTGATGCTCGACTAACCGAATACTTTGATGCGTTCCTCAAAGGCGCGAAGCCGAGCCGGAGTTATGCGGAAGCTGCGGTCGGATATATGCAAAACCAGCGTACCTTTTTCTTGTATAAGGGAAATGTTGAGCCTAACGATAGCCGTTTCCGCGCCAGCTTTATGGCCAGATTAGAAATTACTCCAACTCAAGCAAGAGCGCAGGCTGCAGAAAAGGATTCAAGTTTGGACCAGAGTCGAGAACAGAGGCAAATCCGTCTGGTTGCCTAGGAGCGCTGGGCCGGGTGGAGTTCAGCTTGGATGCCACGTCTATGATAGCGAGGGAAATATTTACCATCATAGCTTCCATTGGGAAGCGCTAACCCCGGGCGACGGCCGAAAGGTAATGCTTGGCGAGCCAGTAAATCTCGAAGTCAATCTGCCTCCCCTGACTCGCGGAAGGTACATCCTGGAGTTCGACGTGGTGAGCAACGACGTCTCCTGGTTTGCCCGGAATGGCTCGCCGGTTGTGAGGGTTCCCGTGGAAGTGTCTTAGCAGCGCGGTGGCGTGCTGCGTCAATCTTGATGAGCGAGAAGAGGTGGACCCAATATTTGATCAGTTCATGGCCGTCTGTCTGGCCCGGGGCACTAATCTTCTGTCTGACCCTGACCATCTTTACGTCATCGAAAGTTCGCCAAATAACCGACTCCAACTACTCCATGGTGGCAAGCCAAGGCCTGCTCGAGCACGGTACGTTCTCGCTGGAACATTACAAACTCCCGGCAGAGGCGCCGTTGAACCGTGGGTACTACATCAGCGACGGCCTGCAATATCAGTTGGAACTCGTGAATGGCCACATCCTTTACCATCTCCCGCCGGGCAGTTCCGTGCTCTCAGTTCCTTTCGTGACGTTGATGAAGGCCTTTGGCATTTCGCCGACGAATCCTGATGGTACTTACAATCCGCCAGGAGAGGCGAAAATCCAATACACGCTCGCCGCCATATTGATGGCCGCCCTGGCTGCGCTCTTCTATTACACGGCGCGGCTTGTGCTCCCACGCTATTGTAGCGCCCTCGTGGCTTTGGGTGGCGCGCTCGGCACTCAGGTTTTGAGCACCGCCTCGAGGGCAATGTGGTCTGACACTTGGGGAATCGTGTTGTTAGGAATAGTAGTGTGGCTGCTATTTGCGCGAGAGATGGGCCGACGACGCCTCAATCCCATTGTGCTGGCGAGCCTGCTGGCTTGGCTTTATTTCATTCGGCCCACTTACGCAGTGCACATCCTTGCCGTCACCGTGTATGTCTTTATTTTTTACCGTCACCACTTTATTAAATACGCAGTTACAGGGGCCAGCTGGTTCATAACTTTTGTTGCGTTCTCCCTGCACTATCACGGCCGGCTGTTGCCTAGCTACTATCAGGCCAACCGAATAAATTTTGGATTTTTCTGGACCGCCCTTGCGGGCAACCTCATAAGCCCTGCCCGCGGGTTGCTGGTGTACGTTCCCGTCCTCTTTTTCGTGGCCTACTTATTGGCACGCTATTGGCAGGATGTGATTTCGCGGCGCCTTGTTCTGCTCTCGCTAGCGGTGACAGTCCTTCACCTGATCGCGATTTCGGGATTCTCGCACTGGTGGGGCGGGCACAGTTTCGGTGCTCGCTTTTCCACAGGATTGGTTCCCTGGTTCGTGTTGCTCAGCATCCTCGGGTTGAGAGCCATGTTGACCTGGCGGGAACGTGAGCGAAAATCCACATGGAGCATCGCCTGGAAGGGGCAGTTGATCGCCGGGGGCGCGCTCCTGCTAGTCAGCGTTTTCATCAACGCGCGGGGGGCGATGTCACATCAGACATGGCTTTGGAACACACGACCTAAGGAAATCGACAGATATCCCGAGCGGCTATGGGACTGGCGGGAACCGCAATTTCTGGCTGGTTGGGTACCCAGGCCGCTGTCGCATGCCTACCCACTGACATGGGAGCGCATTGATTTCGCGAAGCCGGAAGTGGAGAACTTTATTTGGTACGGCTGGAGCGGGCCCGACGAGCAATCCACCTGGACTGACGGAAATCGAGCTACATTCGTTTTCAGCCTCGACCCGGTGACGGACCTCACTCTGCAATTCAAACTCGGCCCGTTCCTGGTTCCGGGCAAACACGACGAACAAAGAGTATTGGTAAGTGCAAACGGCCTGCAGATCGATGCCTTAACGCTCAGGGAAAATGTCGCGAAGGTCTACCAAATTGTCTTGCCAAAAGCAGCATTGCGACAAACTAACGTTCTCGAATTCTCACTACCGGATGCGGTCTCGCCATCATCGTTAGGTGTAAACGAGGACGTACGCAAGCTGGGAATTGCCGTTTACTGGATGAAGTTTCAACCCACGGCAAGTCCTGGAACCTGACGGGAAAAGTAAAGCCCATTCAACGTCCACGTCAGTTTTTTGATAAGGAGTGTGAGCTATTATGCGACGGCCTCGAGGATCCTCGGAATTGTTTTCCGAGCAACGCGGTCCTTCGCCCGCCTTCTCATTGAGTCTTACAAATCGGATCTTTGCGCCAATAAGCGGATAGTCCAACCATCACAACCAGCAGCGTGGCTGAAGCAGCGCTGATCAGCTGGCCGGCATATTCCGGCAAGGTCTGGTTGAGAAGCAGCATTACTCGATGGCTACCTCCGGGCACAGACACGCGCACCAGTCCGCCGGGTTTCGACGGTTCCACCTTCAAGCTGCACGGTTCATCCGTGGTGTAGGCGCTCCAGCCAGGGAAGTAAAATTGAGAAACCTGCAGAACCGCGCCGGTTGGGGTGTCGACCTGGAAGGCAATCTCTCTCGGCTTCCAACTCTTTACGTCTACATTTCCAGTTCCTTCGACTATCTTCACTTTACTCAAGCCGTCGGCAGATTCGCCGATTCTTCCCAGCAGAGACTCGAGCCCCGGCTCTTGTAGGGAGACCACCCACCTTGGCCGAAATTCGTTGGCGTCACTGTTCACGAGTTCTTGCCTCCGGGTGGGCTTGAGTACCGTCGCGGGAGAAAAATCACTGGTACCATAACCGCTTCGCGCCCATAACACTGCATAGCCAAGCCAGCCAATTATCATCAACAATGCCAGCCAACTTATCAGGCCGGCCGACAGAGAGTTTTCCTTTGCCGATGACATTCCCAGTGCGAGAAGCGCCGTGGCAGCCACGCACAGAACCGTACTGAACCGGAAGGGGAATTGAATCATCTGCAGCGGGGTAATGAGCTGCCAGACAAAACTGCTTAGGGGGACCATTATGAAAACGCTCAGCAGGAGAACCACCATCCAAAATGCGGCTCGTTTCCGCGCAGTACTGTCCGTGGCTCTTCTGGCCAGGAGATAGGCAAAGGAGCCAAGTATCGCAACCTGAGTAACGGCGGCTGCAATTGTATTTGGGCCGGGTTTATTCGAGTCTGGCTTCAAAGGTAGAAACCAATGCCCATAGTAATAGAAGCCCGCCGTAAGATCTTCCATGAAAACATATTTCTGCATTGCCAGGGCAGGCAGAAGATAGATCGCCGATAACCCGATGCTGAGCGACATCGCACCGAGCATTATCGCCGCCATTCTTAATCTGTTCCTGCCAGCCAAATAGCACCCATAACAGAGTGGAACTAAGGAGAACATCAGAGTAGTTGGGAGCTGGGTCATAATCAAAAGTGCATAGCTGACCACCAGGCCAAGCACTGCAGGTTTACTGCCTCGAGAAATCGCTTCGGTGAAGAGCAGGATTAGCGGCATCCATACGAAGGTCCATATCTCGCCAAACGCGCCGCGGTCATAGATGTCAGTGGCAAGGTGATATGGCATCGCCATATAAATGAGCGCTGCGACAAAGGCCGCTTTTTGCGTGGCAATCTTTATCAACCAGAGATAGGCGCAAACACCGGAAGCCGCCAGCGCTATGGAGGTAGAAACTCCAAGCTGATGCCATCCCAGTGTGTCTTGGGCAAAGAAGGGTTTGAATAAGGCCGTCAGATAATAGGGAACAGGCGCGTAATAGAAAAAAGTTGGGGCTCCCAATCCACCATTCATGCCTATTAGCCAGCGCGGATAGAATTCACCCGCCCAAAGTTGGCTCGAGAAATGGCTATACCAGATTACGTGGTGTATGTCGCTGCTATAAAAAGGAAATCCATAGACAATCAGCGGTAACGTCAGCACTAATCCAACGCTGATGATAAAACCCATGTATTTCACGTTTCGATCAATGAGCCGGATTGTCGTTCTCCTCGTTTATTAGGCTACTGCGATGTCGAGATTCTAAGTTTGTTGTCACTCAACGGTTACTTTCAGGATCAGTGCTTTCGATCCTTTTTGGCTGAACCAGAGTACCGTCTCTTGTACCAGATCAATCTCCAGGGTATATGCTCCGGGAATTTTTGGCGGTACTACACGAATAAGAAATTCTGCTTGCTCGCGAGGCTGGAGGTCATAGGGAAGACTCTGTCTCTCATCCTCATGCACCAGGGTTGTACCAGAGGCGTCAAGCCAGTGAGCGGCCAGTCTTATGTAGTACATGTAATCGCTTTGTCTTGCACCACTTAGTCCTATCGCAGGCCAAACCATATCGCTATTATTACGCACCAGCACAGGGACAAATTCCTTTTGCCCTGCTTTCATCGGCGGCAGTCCATATGGTAAGGAAATGTCGGCGTTGAATGCCTTGTCCGGCAGTGGCGAACTGATGGAGGTGAGAGCAAGTGGCGGGTCACTTGTAGTACAGTCTGTCCGAGAATTGTACGCACAACCAGGATGTGTAAGAACAAGAAAAGCAAGCGCCAGGACTCGGTAGATGCCATCCATGAACAACCTGACGACAGCGAGTTGCGAGCATGACCTCGCTAATGCTGTTGCTCTCATTTTTAAGAAAAGCGATTCGACGGCCCTCATTCGACTCCCTGCCGTGTCAGTATCAAGCTTCAACCAATAAAGAGCCAGGTGATTTTGGATGAATAATGCGACGTGGCGCGAATGGTGGCGAGCGCATAGTCAGGACGCTTGGCCAGTTCTCGTTATCCTCATTTTCTTCCTGACCTTCTTTCATCCCGTATTCTTCGGCGGGAAACTTTTCGTTATTAACGACGCTTTCTTGGAGTATCACCCACTTCGAGTGACGGTTTTTGGAGAGCTTCGTCATGGGAGGCTGCCGTTTTGGACGCCGTTGATCATGTCTGGCTACCCACTGCTCTCGATGTCTCACATCGGTGTCGCCTACCCTCTCACATGGGGTTACCTCGGCCTGCCAGGGTACCTGGCGGAGCAGGGTTTTATTATTGCTCCGTACCTGCTGACGCCGCTGTTTATTTATGCCTACGTGCGCGAAATAAAGCTCAGCCGGCTTGCTGGATTACTGGCCGGGCTAACTTTTGGTTATGGCGGTTTGATGGTAAGCGCAGTTGCCAACAACGGATTGCTCCCCAATGCCTTGATGTGGCTTCCCTTAATGCTAATCGCGATCGACCGAGCACGAACCCGGCCCTTCGTCCGCTGTTTGCTGGGAGCAACTGCAGCCTATGCGATGTCTGTGCTAACTGGTGTCGCCCAGGGATTTTTATACTCAGGAGTACTGGGCTTGAGTTACGGAGCCTTCCTCGTCTTCGCGACGGACTCATTTGGTATCAAAGCTCGGAAGACTCCTCGATGGAGCGAGTGGCGGCGCTGGCAGCCTCTGCTGGTCGCGGCGGGAGCTGTGCTGCTTTCTGCGGGGGTGGCGGCCTTTCAGATCCTTGAGACAATGCGCGCGGCGCGGCGCAGTATTCGCAGTGTTTTGAGTTATGAACTCTTCACCGAAGGTGCGTACACGCTAACGCAGTGGTTCAAAGCATTTCTTTTTCCGCTTCATTACATCAACAACGCGACACCTTACGTGCCTCTGATAGCGATCATGCTAGCGGTGTTTGCTGTAATTGCGGCGACAAGAGACAGCCGTAGGGACGTCAGAATCTTTTTCTGGCTCGCGGTGGCCATCGCCTCCTGGGTTTTGATGCTGGGGCCCAATACGCCTATCTACCCTGGTCTCCATTACATTCCGTTTGTTAACAGGTTTCGAGCTCCGGCGCGTCATGCATTTGAGTGGACGTTTGCAGTGGCCGTGCTCTCGGCTTACGGATGGAATGCCGCAGGGGCGTTTCTATCGCACGCTCGAGATGTGTTGAATCAATCTGAA
>Ga0136623_10000087_pt1 | contig 21462 bp, 10 predicted proteins | sample AntDrymUQ4492106_2_FD_104656 | JGI IMG/M metagenome (GOLD analysis project Ga0136623, IMG submission 104656) | Polar desert sand microbial communities from Dry Valleys, Antarctica - metaG UQ449 (21.06) | ecosystem: Environmental > Terrestrial > Soil > Desert | place: Antarctica: Dry Valley...
ATTGAAACCGGAACAATCGGATTCGACGCCAATAGTTGCAGGCGAAGATTCTTTTCAACCTGTAACGGCACCGGCATACGCGGAACTCACCAAAAATATGCGCCAGCCGAAATCCGGCGTCGAGCGTTGGGACGTTTCGTTAAGCCGCTGCTTCAGCGATGACTTGGATAAAAACGGACTGGAAGTTTTTCGGCGGCTCGCCAACGACGAAATCGAATCCGACCATCTGCGACTTGAAAAATGGTATTCGAGCGAAGATTTTAGAGACCTTTTCAAGAAGATTCTGGAAGAAGAATTAGAGTTAAATCCAAACAGTTTGGATAAGTCGTTCAACGAAAGAATCGGCGCGATAGAATCAAACGGTCATCAATACTTCAACCGCGACCGCGCCGAACGGGAAATCGAAAATTGGCAAATTCTCTCGCCCGTCAACGGCTATGGTTTCGGCGTGAAGGAAATCAATAAATTCGTGCAAAATTCCTACCGAAAAAAATTCGTTGATTTTGCGCTCGGCAGAAACCGCCGCATCGCCAAACCGAAGGGCGCAGATAACGTCGTCTATGGCGACAAGGTAATAAATTTAAGAAATTCCGCTTGGGAAGATTGGCAGAAAATTGAACCGCGCGAGAAAAAGCCTTCTGCCCTGAATTACATCGCCAACGGCGAAATCGGTGTCATCACCGGAGAATTCAGAAGCAATAAAAGTTACGCGACAGGCGAGCCGAACGTAGAAATCACTTTTTCGACGCAGCCCGGTTACTCATATGTTTTCAAACCGAAACAACTCGGCGAAGAAAGCCGCTACGCGGTCGAACTCGCCTACGCAATTACCGTGCATAAAGCGCAGGGCAGCGGATTCAAAAAAGTGTTTTTCGTTCTGCCCTCAAAAGGCGCGATTTTAAGCCGCGAGCTTCTTTACACGGCTTTAACGCGGCAAGAAGACAAGATAATTATTTTGCATCAAGGTAATTTTAAGGATTTTCTACGTCTGGCTTCGACCGACGCTTCGGCGACCGCGCGGCGTTTCACAGATTTGTTTTATCTGCCCGGCATCAAACAAGTCGAGAACAAATTCTATGACGCGAAATACATCAACATCAGCGAGCGCGGCGAACCGATGATTAGCAAAAATGAAGTCATCATCGCTAATTTGCTTAACAAATACAAAGATGAAATCAATTACACCTATGAAGATAAATTAAAATTTGAGGAAGCGGGTATAACGGTGCGCCCTGATTTCGTGGTTGAAAATTACTCAACGGGCAGGAAATTTTATTGGGAACATCTCGGCTTGATGACGCAAAAAAAATACCGCGAAAAGTGGGCGAAAAAACTCGACGGTTATATAAACGAAGGTTTCGTTTTGCATCACGAAGCGAAACCATCTAACGAGCGCGTTCTAATCCTTACGGAAGAAAATCCGAACGGCGGAATAAATTCGCAGGAAATTGACCATCTCATCAAAACTTGTATATTGAGTTGTTAGCGCGGTTGCTATCCGAGATTGATTTTTGCCCGAGTGAGGTTTCCTTGATCCTCCGCGAATTCAAAATCAGCATCTGGATTCGCAATAGCGCAGAGGAGAACGCCTTGAAAACGAGGATCCAAAACAGTTACTTCAACTTCCTTTAAATGTCCGTCTTGTCCCTGTCTAGTAATACTAGCGCGGCAATAAGGCACATCAACCGATAACTCAATTGATATTACCTTGTTTAAACCTTGCTTATCTCCGGCTTTCAATTTGACACCAGTTATCCACTTCGGACCCTCTTTATCGAGGTAATCCACGCTCGTCTTGTTTGAACCAGTGATAAAACCAGTTTCAATCAGGGATTGAATTCTTTCATCGACAGTCCTTGCGATTAGCGACTCCTGTTCATTTGTCATAAGTACTTGGCACCAGCCAACTGCTGGAATAAAATCCACGTCATAAACACGACCAACAAAGTTTCCCATTTCTTAGCTCCTTATGGTTGTAAAATCACTCACTATAAATACTATTGGTACTTATTATATTACTACATTTTTAATACTTAAGTGCCGGTATGCTCTTTTCTCAAGGCATTCTTAATTTCATTATTACTAATTAAAAAAGCCCTGAAAGTTCCGGTTTCTTTGCTTTTAATAAAATTCGGAAAACAATTACCATCAAATAAGCCGCAGAAAACATCAATGTGATTCCGCTCTATTCCACTACCTGTGTCCGCTGCGAAAAAGTATCCGTCGTGATTAACTGTTCGACCGGATGGCAAAATTATTTCTTTGCCGCGTGCTTCAGGAATATAAACTATTGAACCGTAAGGAATAAATCTTGGATCAACGGCAATCGTTCGATAAGGAACGAGAATCATTGATTGAACACCGTCTCCGTATTTCCCTTTTGAGAGAACAAAGCGGTTTCTACCTATCTTTCTTCGTATTTCTTCGTTGCTAATGTGCGTGCAATTGACTTGTAAGGTCGTCGCTCGGACAGCGAAATTGTAAGTCGCAACCTGATCATTGTCCTTAACAGAAACCGTGCCTTCAAGTGCTGCTTTGCACCAGTCGAGTTTCGATAAAACCGGACCTAATCTATTGCCTATATAATCCAACAACGGCTCGCCTGCCGTGGTTACGGTGCTGACTACCGGAACATAGTAATGAGTCGCCCATAAAAGTTTAGCGTTTGGCAAGTTCTCGGGTTCGGGAAAATCAAACCCGCTTTCGACTGCGGAATCGGTCGTTGTTGGATTTGCCGAATTACTGGATTTTAACTGGTCGAGCAGAATTTGCAGCTCGCGCAGCCAAACGCTCATTTCAAAATTTTGCGGGTCGTCGTGTCCGTCTTGCCTGCCAGCATCAACGGCGGCGTGAAAGGCGGGCATCAGCCAAACGCCGCGCCGAACGCTGGCGACAATGTAGAGCAGTGCCAGTCGGTTAAGCTGTTTATCGGTAAAGCCGGGAATCGGAGCTATCAGGTCGTTTTTGCAGCCGGGAACTAATCTGAGGCAATGTCTCGGCTGAATCAACTCGACGTGAACGAATAACCCGCTTCTTTCTGTGACCCGTTGCCGCCAGTCGGGTTCGCATAAATCGGGACGGCTGGCGCACGACTTCGCCGAAAGTTTTGCCAGTTCGTATTTTGTTCCCATCACGCTTTGACTGCTGAAATCGTTTTTGGTTAAAGATTCTCCCAATCGGTTGACGAAAATATGAGTCGGAACCGCTTGACCGCTCCAGAAATCAAGACTGTTGTAACGCCAATCGGCGGCGTTGATAACTTGTTCTACCGTTCCGTCCGGTTTGGTTCTAACGGGAAAGTCCTTGTCGAGCAAATTCGGCGTGCTGGTATCGTGAATGACGAAAAATCGCGTCTTTTCAAAACGCGCGGCGACCGCTCCGCCGACATCAGATTCTTCGATATTTTTTCCTCGAAGGAATTGGGCAAGCCGCACAATGGTAATGTCTGTCGGTTTGCCGACAAGTTGTTTAAGCGGTTCGGGCAGTTGCGCCGGAGCAGTTTCTAAAACCGCGCCTTGCTTGACGCGCCTTATCAAGCATTTTGCCAGCGCGTCGGCATCATTAGAAGTAAAGTTACAAGCGTTCGGCAGATTTTGCGCTTTTACCGTTATAGTCAAATTGCAAAACGCCGCAAACGAAAAAAGTGAAAAGTAGAATACCGCTTGAATTATTTTCAAACTTAACATTTATTTACCTCCAAATATCAAAGTGGGTTTTGCCGATTGAACGAAGGCGTAGGCAATCGAAACTTGCCAATTATCAGTAAATTCTTTTACTACCATTGATAGAAGAATTGATCTTGCCAGTTCCAAAAAACGCCGGTTCCATAGACTTTGTTTGCATCGGAATCGTAAAGCAGGACGTGACCGCCGCTGTATGAAGGGTCCCACTGAAAAACCGCCCAAAAACCTTCCCTGCTCGGCTTGGTTCTTTTTGTTCTGACCGCCATCCGTTGGAACCACGCCCACATATCTTTCGCTCTGACCGGGCGGGCGGCTTCGTTCTTTTCCCGGTCATTCCAATCGCACCACTCGGTGATGCTTGGGTCTGCCGATATTTTTTTTAGTTCGTTAAAACCGGCTTTAATAAAAGCGTCGGATAAAAAATGAGCGCAGTCATTAGCCTCGTCATCCCCTATCGAACAATTATTCGACCATTTAGCCGCTACCGCAGCGAGAGTTCTCGACGGTGGATTGGTTCGGGCGAGCCTCGAAACATCCTTTTAAGACGCGAAAAGGTTTTTCTGCTCGCTCGTCGGTTTGGGTAGCGGATTGTTTTCTGAGCAGCTCAGTAAAGTAAAATCATTTGCACCAACTTGGTAAGGAGAAATTATCACACCGAAACAGCCTTTTCGCATTGTTATTTTCACCTTTCCGCCGCCTAAACTTTCCTCTTTAACGACATCGTTTGAGTTAAACGAATACATTCGAGTCGAACTTTCGATTAGGAGAAAATTATTCTCAAAGTTCTTATCAGGTTTTTTTATCCCTTCAAAAGTTTGCGAGCCGAATAAATCTTCAAACTTCGCAAGAATAGCAGCGGTAGAAACATCGGGTCCTTTCTTCTTCATTTCGTTATCTCCATCTTGATAAATTAAACATTTCCAGGTTGTTTCGTTTTCGATTTCAAATCATCCTCAAGTCTTTTTTACAGTGTCCGCGTGAAAAATCGGTAAATTCTCCTCCGCGTCTCGGCTGTAAATAGTTAGTGAAATCGCCTGATGACCGTTTTCATAACCCGTAAAAATAGAATCGAACTCGGGCGCGGCAGGCTTGTTTTCAAATTCCATTTGTTTGACGGGAATCATCGGCAATGACGCATCGGTGAAGTCGCCGACATTTAAAATCCATTTGGCGGTGGATTTGAACTTGCTTTGAGCCGGAATATCGATACTAACTAACTGGTTAAAACTGCTGGACGACGTTAGCTTGAGGACGTTTGAGTAACGGATGTGAGGGGTCGCCCAGGTAGCCGACTTAACGATTTCCGTTTTATAGATAAAGGCGGAATTATTGGCGGCATCGCTGTTTCTGACGACATAAATTTCTGCTTCGATGGCGGTAATCGCGCCGCTTTTCAGAATATTGAATCCTTTAATTTTTACGGTGATCGCGCCGTTTTCATCCATTATCTCGCCGGTATAGGGAGCGGGAAAAATTGCCGACCAAGGCGCGGTTTCGGTTTCTTTTTTAATAACAAAGTCGTAACTGTTCGAGACGAATTGGTTTTCGTCTGATTCCGCAAAATTTAACAGTGCCGATTCATTCAGCTCGTCGGCGAATTTTGTCCAATAATAAGACGCGATTTTGTCGGAAAACTTCTGCGACCAATAAGCCACGAAACCTTCAAAACTGTTACCAGATGCGAAACCCAACAAATTTTTGTTCGTCTTGTAATTGAGTTTGACGTAGATTTTATCAGCCTGGGAATATTTATTTTCCTTGTTGTCTAATTTTAATAAATATTCCCATTCTCCAACCCTATTCGACCATTCGTTCAGCCTTGCGTTTTCGGCGGGCTGTTGTGCGCTATGCTCTATTATGACGGGTTTAGCCGGAAATCTCCGCTCAATTCTTTTCCAATCAACTCCGACGGTTATTTTCTGTCTGAGACCCACGGGTTTAATCAACTGAATCCAGCGCGAAGCCTCGACATTGGAACTCGCGTCAACCTTCTTGATGTCAAACTCGATATGAGTTATTTGAGGCTGAACGTCCTTCAATTTAATTTGCGCTTCAGACGCATTCTGGTCGAACAAAATTATCCATTCTTCGTTAATCATTCCGGTCATGTCGCTGTCTGCGCGGAAATATCCTATTTTTGAAGAAACTAAATTGTAATTCGATTGATTATCAAGACTAACAGTTAGCCTGTTAAACTCTTCAGGTTTAGGTCTTTCACCAAGTGGTGGGTCAGGATTGATGTCTTTTTTGCTTTTGTCAGTCAACTTCAGAGATATGATGCCGTCGTAATTATAGAAATTATTTAGCCTTTCGAGGATGAGATTTTTAAACTCCTGCTCAAGCAGTATCGGATTCGGCAAGCCAGCATCGTCAACATTCGCCGGTCTATTTCTCAATCTGTTTTCAACGAGTTTTTTCTTGCCTTTTATCAAATCATCGAAGGAAGATTGGTTTTGGCTGATATTTTTTTCGACGAATTGCGGGCTGAGAAATTCATCTATCTTCGCTAGGACGACTTGCAGCGAGGCATCCAAATCAATGTTTGAAAATAACACCTCATTGTTCGCGTGGTCTTTATAGATGCCAGACCAGAGTGCGTTGCTGATCGGTCGAATGCCAAAATAATTTGTCCGTTTCAGCGGCGGCGTTTCCCTAATCTGTATATCTTTGATTATTTTCTGACTAATCAAATAGATGAGTTTTTCGCGCTTGGCGTCGCACGAAATCCCAAGTCCGAAATTATCTCCCGTTTTTTGAGCAATCTCGAAATGCAATCGTTCGATGGGGTTGTTTGTTGCCGCAGTGCCGTCTTGGCTGCCGAATGTTACTTGTCCGTTGACGAAACTAATTGATAAAACATTGCCGTTAGCATCTAAAATTCGGCGGACTTTTGGAGCATCGCCGAAATTGAGCGGTGTGCTGCCGGCGGCGGTCGCCGTTGTTCTAAATGTGATTTTGACGAGCGGTTTGTTCCCTGCCGCGAATGTTCGGTTTGATATGACGCTGATGCCTATCTTTCCGGCAACGGACGAATCTGCTCTGATAGTCGCCGCTCCAGCATCAGGATGAAGGACGACCGCGGGGCGACTTAATATTGAAGAATCATAGTTTAAGCTGAATTCGATGGTTTTTTCATTTCCTCGAAGATTTGTATCAATCAAGACATCAACATTTTGCCCCGCCGTAACATTACTGCCTTTTACGAGTAACTGGCGCGCGGGAGAAGGTTTTACATCGTAAATCGTCTTCTGAACCGTCGCCGCTTCCCAAGCCTCGGCGGGTTTGACGCAAAGCGTTTCAAGCCGCTCTATCGTGATAGCGATTTTCAGTTCTTCTCTTAATTTACCGGCAGGTTTCTTGATAATTGTGCGGTAGAAACTCTCTTGAGCGATTACGCCGGTTCGTCTAAATTCGATTACCTTTTCAATAGTTTTGTTGACGACTTCAAGTAGAAATTCCTTTGCCTGAACACTATCCCCCGCAATATCAGCTGCAACTCCCCGACCTAATAATTGAGCTTTTATCGTATACAGATTTCTCAGGATTGAGACGATATTTTCACTTACTTCCCTCACGTCGAGAATGCCGTCGTTGATAAGTCCGGTAGAGTTTAATCCGCCGTTTTCTTTTGAAAGACCTACTAAATTCTCAATCTCCTCCAAGTTAATCGTCGCTGTTAATTCCCATTCCATTCCATTCGCTTCCGAATAGTTTTTGAGCCAATACGAAAACTTGATGAGCGACCACGATTCAACCGGCACTAATTTGTCGAAATAAAGCTGTTTGTGCGCTTCTTTCAGGATACCCAAATCGGCAATCGCCCGAAATCCGTAAAAATCTCTAACACCTAAATTAAACGTGAAATCTTTGCCAACCGCGTCATAACGATTTAGGTTTCGATGAACGCCCAACTCATCAACGTCTTTATCGTTGTAATTGATTGCCGGAGTGATGTGTTTGTAAAAAATCTTCGACGGTTTCTCCTCGATTTCCGTCGGCATTATGGGCAAAGTCTTTTCTTTAGAGATAAGCGTTTGACCGTCGCGTAGTAGGTCAAATTCGAGAGGCAGGAATTGAGAATACTCGTCGCCGGCGGGATTGCCGTTAATTAAAATTTGTTTGTCCCGCATTAATTCAAATCCCAAACAATGCGAAGGAATTTTCTGATGATACTCTGTTACGGGAATCGGATTTCCGTGTTCATCATCCGAGAGTGAAAGTAAATCGGCGAAAAGGTAATGCGAATTTTTGTCGAGTTTTACAAAAAGCTCCGCGTCAGCGATTCTCAGGTAGTTGCAAAACGCCGGAAACTTTTCGGAAATTTGATTTTTTGCCGGCAATTCAAAGGAAAAAACTAAATCGTAATTTTTATTTTTTTCATTAGCGTCGTAAAAACCTTCGACGGCATTTTCAAACTGAATAAAATACCCGCCGTTATTCGTAGTTAATCCTTCCCACAGAAGCCTCGAAAAATTCGTTTTATCCGTCGTTTCCGCGATATAGATTTCATCCGGCGCGAGTCTTAAAATTTCCTCCGCGCCGCCGATTATCGGCGGGTGCGTTTTGGTTGAAAGATTTGTTTTGACGATTAAGGTTTTTCCGCTGTTGATTTGCAGAAGACTGTCATTGACGATTCGATATAGCTTGATAGTTATTTTCGGCAGAAAATCCGGGTCTTTTTCCAGCCAAATACGGCGCATTAAGGATAAATCGTCAATCAGGACATTGCTTATTTCAAGTATCCTGGTTTTTTGATCGTTACCAACCGAATGAGCGCGAACCTTGGCTCCGACATTCGCGCAAATCGAAGCCTTCACCGTGATATTTTCAACAATTACGTCTTTGCTGGTTCGTTCGACGGCATTCAGTCGCAGTCTGAATTTAGCGTCGGGCTGTTGAACAAAAATTTTCTTCGGCATTTCAAAGAACCGGCTTCCTTCAAGCGGACCTTGATTGTTTTGCACGGCAAGAGAAACGGGATGCAGTTCGTAAGACTTTGTAATCTCGCCGGTAAAGGCTGATCTAATTTTGTCGAAGTCAACCGCCGCCTGTTTCTCGATTCTATTTTTGAAGTCCGTAACATCCGCTTCCGTTCCAAAGACTTCTTTTGTTATATCAACGCTGTTATTTGTATCGCTGATGCTAACTTTAGCTTGATTCCACGGATTGTTGCTTTTTCCTTTAATCGAAGATTTCTGCTGCAATACGTCGAAATAACCCAATGTCAGAGAAGAACTAATTTTCGGCTGAATGGGCAATCGAAGACCATTGTTGTAGAAGTAACTAATCTGACCGATTAAATCTTCAATATTTTCATTTAGTTTCCATTCGTATTTACTTTCTTCACCCGAAATTTTCCCCGGCTCAATAATCGGATTTAAGTATTGTTCTCGTTCTTCGGGTTTGAGTGTTTCTTCAATTTTTTTGAGATAAGCAACGACTCTTTCGTAATAAGCCTCAAGAGTTATCAATCCGATTAGCTTGAAATATTCCGGGATTATCAATTCCTCTCGCAAATCCGGCGGCGTTTGTTCAGCCGAAAAACTTTGCGGGTCGTTCCGACGCTCTAAATACTGAGTTTTATAATCGTCGAACCATTTATTTACCTCGTCAATTTCATCATTAGTGTAACGACCGATTTTACCGATAGGTCGTTTAACCGACGGTTGATTAGCTTCGTCAACGGCGATATTTTCTACGACAATTTCAAACCCGTTATTGAAAAGAGTAACGGTATTGCCGTTGCCGACAACAATTTTTGATGAAATCGGAATAGGAATCATTCTAAAAATACAATTCGAGCCGTTGTCGCCAGCCGCCGTGCCTTCAGGACACGGGTTGGGATTGCTTCTGAGTATAGTTATCTCGGGTGGCTCGAATCCGAAAATTTCGTGTAAAACAACATCGCTGCCGGCATTGTTGATGTCTAATTCGGTAATAAACCACGGACGAAATTCAGGAAACGTAAGCGGAATCTCTATTACTTCGCCGGTGGCGGATTGAATTTTGCCTTCCAAAAATATCGAACGAAGATTTTTATACGTCGGCTCGACGGGGTTGGGAAGTTTGGCAAGCTCCCTGATTAGCTCGGAGAACAAACTTCTGATTATTTTCTTGAAAAGATTTTCTTCGGTGAATTTAACCTTGTATTCCGAACCGTTTCTCTCAGTCGCTTGTCCAAAGAACGGAATAGCAAAATTGTGAACCAGCAAAAGGTTTTCTCCGTCTTCCGGTGCTTTTGTAACGCCCGGAATATAGGAAAGGGGAATGCGCGTAATTTCCTTGATAGCAATCGGAGAAACTGCGTTCACTGCTTCCCTGCTGGAAAGCAATCCGGCAGCCCTGCGCGCGAGTAAAAAGGTGTTGGAAGAATTTCCCCCGATGGTAAATTCAAATCTGACTTTCGCCTCAAACGAGAAGCGGACTCGGATACAAATCTTTTTCCCGAAAATTTTAAAGCAGCAAATTGTTACGACAACGGAAACCTGAACTTTACCCTCGATGTAAAGCGGAGCCGGTAAAAGCCCTTTGCCTTTAATCATAATCAAAAGCAGTCCGACTTCAACGCTGAGCCTGATGTAAAGAGCGGCTTTGACAATTTTGAAATCAATATACCCGACAATTTCCGCGATTGCGCCGACCCTTCCGAGCAAGGCGAAGTGATCCGGGAAAAATTTACCCACGCCGCCTTCGGGATTAAAAGCAAACGCTCCTTCCAGAATGCCGTAAACGCTCAAGGACGCTCCGGCGAAAAAGATTCCTTTGTTGATATAGACTCCGACCCCGACGCGCAGCGCGAGACCGGCTTGCAAAATTAAGTATTTTTGTCCTTCTTCGAGCGGAGGAAGAACCGATCTGCCGTTGACGAAAAATAAAGTTCCGTTAGCGACCGTCGCCTTCATCAAATAAAATCCCGCCCATCCGACCAATGGAATCGTGGTTCGGATTTGCATAAATCCCGACCTCGACCAGTCGGTGCCTCTCGGAAATCCTATGTCCAATTTCCAATCGCCGTTCGTGTAAATTTCAATGCCGATATTGGGCAGCGTAATCGCCGCCCCGCCCATATCAATATTTCGTAATGTGTTCGGGAGCGAGATTTCGATTGACCAGACACCGAGATTTTCGGAAATGTTTTTGTATAAAATATCAATAGACAGACCGAGTTGAACCAGTTCTATATAAACGCCGTAAAGAACTGGATCGTTAAAAATAAACTTAATATCTAATTTGCTCGACCAAGCTGCGGGAAGAAAGTTTTCCGACGCAATCAGCCAATTTCTATCTTTTTTACGAAAAGTTTTGACTCTGTTATTGTCGTCGCCGCACGGGTCAATGCTTTTGTCGAAAATGTCTTTTCTGAGAATTTCCACGCCGCGTTTGACTGATTCGACTTCTACCGCGTCGGGTCCGACTCTTTGACCGATGCCGAGCGTCAACTTATCTTTTGTATTGTCTTGGTAGCTGATAAACCAGGCAATCTTTTTCAGTTCATCGTCCGCGGCAAAAGGATTGGCGAATATCAAGCCGCTAAACTTGCCTTTTTCCGGCGGCAGCGGCGTTCCAAATATCGTCAGTCTAATATCGTCCAGCCTGAGGAGATATAAGTCTTGGTCTTTAAATTTACAAAAATCGAGTTTCTCAATATCCAACTTGAGACCGCCGAACAAATCTATATGCACTCCGTCGGAACTCGGTTTGTTGAGTTTAAGCCCTAGGATAAAACCGCCGGTGTTTCCAACACGCCTCGACCAGCCGAATAATAATTCGCCTTTCAAATCTTTCAATGCCGATAAATTTCCAAGCGTTCCGAGATCGAAATCGAAGATTAAACCGAACAACGAGCCGTCATTAGGCAGAGGATTGCTTAAAAAAGGAATTTCCTTGAAATCGAAGCGTGGTCGCGTCAAATCAAAAGCCTGAAAACGATTGAATTTGACCGGGAAACTGCTTAAAAATCCTTTATCGCCGAATTTTATTGTCGGAAGAACTATCAATTTCGACAAATCAAAATCTAATTTCGGTAGCTTTCCTTTCTCAAGCGGAAAGCTGAATCCGATATTTAGAAATTCCAACTTTTCAAACTTTAAAAAATCCCTGAGCGTCTCGCCTAAAGCCGAAGGATTGAAAACAACTTCACCATCGAAATCGAAACGATACATGCCGCTATTCTCTGCAACGTAATTAAATGCGGCTTTGGTTAAATTGATTGATTTAATTATCGCGCCTCCAAATTCAGCCGTGATGTTAGCGATGAATGCAAAGTTAAATTCATCATTACCGGCGCGATTTTTTTGATAATTTCCCTCCAGCCTGACAAGATTTTTTATCGGATAATTGTTTAATTGAGGCGGAGAGACTTTATTCGAGAGCTTAATGGATTTTATCTTTATTGTATCTTCAAACAAGTTCGGAATCTGAGCGAAAGCATAGGATTTAAAGTTGCGAATTTCCGAGTTTTCAAAGCGGACGAGTAATTTTGAAAGGATAAACTTGAAATCCTGCGGTTCTTCGCCCGGCTTAAAGTGGTGATAGACGGTTTTGTAATCGCTTTTGACAGTCGGCGGTTCTAGGTCATTCGGCTCATTTCTTGCTAACAAAATATCATAATCAATCAAACCGTAAAAGGACGTGGATTCAATTTCTACGGTTCGCCCGTTAAAAAAAGTTTTGTTAACCGGAAACGCGACGAACTGAAAATTCAAACCCGTTTCAAGTTTTAATTTTGACTCGTCGGGCGAAGTTTCTTCGTCCGGTTGAAGAGTTTGAGAACCGGCTAAACCTTGAAAAATACCGGGCAATGACTCAGGCTCGGCAATCGGAACATTGAGGATTACAACTCCATTCCAGTTTTCGTCGTTTTTAATTTTATTAAGGTATTCGTAGTCGGGTGTGTTCGGCAGCTCTCCGAGATAACGTAGGATCGCAGCGGATGCCGCATCAAGAGTTCTCCGGTTGGCATAAATTCCGTTATTCGACCATTGCGCCGGTCGCTCGATGAGTTCCTTAAAACTCTTCTTGCTGAATTTGAAAATTATGATTTGTTCGCCGTGTGTCGGATCGGCGAGAAATTGCGGCTCTAGTAAAGACTTCAAATTTACCGAGAACTTATTTAGCTCGAATAAAATATCCAATTCGACGTTTGAATTGACGGCGGCTTTTAAAATAAAGGGATTGATAACAAAAAATACGTCTTCTTTGGAAAGCGAGAGTTGAAAATCCAAATCAATTTCCGCGCCGGAGGATTTTTTCAGATTAACCTTAAATCGCGGTTCGTCGCCTTGCGCTAATCCCGCGAGCAATACTTTCTCGTGTTTGTTTTGAATGAAATTTACGACATCTCCCTCTTTCAAAAAACCTTGCGGCGTAATGTAAGTTCCGGTTGTCGCGGCAGAGGCATCTGATTTTTTAGGTAATCGAAGCCTTGAAAACGTTTTCTCGATTTCAATCAAATCGTCGGTATTTTTATTGAAATTTAATGTCGGAATTATGGGCAGCAGTTCATTTGAAGCGAGAGAAGCGACGTGAATTGGATCGTATGCCGCCTCGCTCCGCTGGTTGTTAAAAAGCGGCGACTTTTCGCTGTCCAAAAAAAAGCGATGTGAACTTTGAAAACTGGGCAGAGTGAACTGAGAACCTCCGGTCAGAGATTCCAAAACGTCTTTTTCCGTATCAACGAGAATTTTATCAGTAGGTTTGAATTCTAACTTAAACGAATCGTTTGAATTTTCAAAAGCCGCGGTGCCGGAATAGCCTAACAAGATGACATCGGTATTTGCCGCGCATTCGAATTCTATCGAAGATTTTTCATCTGGAATCAGGAAATATTTACTGCTATGACCTTGGAGAGCAATTTTGGCGGGAATCAAAGTCAAAGCGTCCAAATTATTAACGACGGCTCTTTTGCCCTTGCTATCAACAAAATTAGCTCCGATTTTCAGGCTGTTTCCCGAAATTGATTTAAAGGAAAAGAAACTTTGCGTTTTGGATGCGGCGTTTTCTACTTTATAGGGATAAAAAACACCTTCAATGACGCTGGCACTTTTCAAATCAGTATCGCTCAGATAGCGAACTAAACTGACAGGCTCGAACCGAGAACCGACTCTGGATTTATTGACGTAGGGACTGACGGCGTGAACGCCGACGCTTGTCGCAACAAATTTTCCTTGGTTCAGAACAACCGCGCCTTCTCTCCGCTTGGAATCGACTTTTAGCTTAATGGTTACTTGGTCATATCTCGCAGTTCCGCGGTTGGCGAAGAATTTAAATTGTTTATTGTTTAGATGTTTGAAAATTAGTTGGGAATTCGCCTGCTCAAATGAAATATGCAGCTTTGTTCCAAATTCTTTTTCAAGTTTGACGACATCAGACGATCCCTTTACGAGCATAAAGGTCTGCACTTCGTTATGATTTATCACAACTATTGACGGCGCGGTGTTGTAGTCCGTTGACTGCAAATCGTCTATCCAGATGAGCTGAGAGCTGTTTTCCCCTAATCCTTGCAGGACGGCATCAAACTTGTTTCTAATATCTGGATTGTCCAAGTCAATCGAATTATATGTGAAAACGACCAAAAAAGGCTGAGAAAAAGCCGCCGTGAAACATTGGTTAAAATCAAAATTCGCGCCCGTGTAATTCCTAAAGACATACACCGTAACCGATGAAGTTTCGGAAATAAAATAGTTGGAATCTTTGTATCTTTTAAAGTTCATATTTGTTCCTCAGCGAAGTTCGATCCGGTCGCCCGGCAATAAAATAATGCGGCTTATATCGTCCAAAAGCCCGGAAATCTTGACATATTTCCCGTTATAAACACGAAACAATCTTGAATTTTTAACCGCCTGCCCGCTCTGCAATAAATCGGAAAATTGAGTTGAAACCGGCACGCGCGTGATTTGTTTGTTGATAGAAATAGAAATCATCGGCGTGATTAAATTCCGCTCGCCGTAAACCGCCCGGACGACCGGCGCGCCCGATGTAGGATTCGGCGGAAGGTCTGAATCGTCATCCGAATAAAACTGCCCAATATCATTAGAGAAAAGTAGATAGGAATTACGCAAATAAATCTTGTCGGTCGAATCGCTGTTACAGTTGCCGTTCCTCACCGCCAAAGCCCTTTGTTCAGCCGACAATACATTTAGCTCGTTGCTATTACAACCGTTATTTCTTTTAAAAATCCCCTCGTAGAAAGCTGCGTATTTGTAATTATTTACCGATTTAGACAAATCTATATCGCCGCTATTCGCAAGTAAAGTCACCAATTCGCCGCCATCTTCTTCTCCGGGATACTGATTAAGCGGATACGAATTCGGCGTGACATTCATAAATGTTCTGTTTCGCGGAAGGACTGTCGTGGCGGTCTGACGGCGAAAAATTTCTACAAAAAACTGACCGACTGCCGCATATTTAAAGCCATCATTATTGTTCCCTTCGGTTTTTAAAGCGGTATCAACTTTGAGGGTGATTTTAGGACTCAGCAACAGCACCGTTCTTTTGTTGCTGGACTGAAATCCGAATCTTGATAAAGACGACTCATTCGGGATAGGAATGTGTTCAAAAATTTTCTCGACGATATTTTGGCAAATAGTGTCCGCCCATCTTTTTTCGCCTTTTCTGGCTAAATACTCCAGCAAGGAAAGTGTCATTCTATTGAATGATTGCCTTATACTTTCTCCAGAGTTGTTAGCGTTAAAGAAATCTTTATAATCCAGTCGAAAAACAATACCCTTTTCAAGAAGTTTGATTTTCGCAAATTCACACGAAGCGTTATTGCAGACGGACTCATAACCGCCTTCGTTCTGCTCATCATCCATTTCGTCGTCGTCATCGTGTTCGTAGCGAGCTTCGTCAATACGAGCCAAACTATCTATGTAATCGCCGGACAAATTTTCGATTCGCACAAAATGATATTGATAATTTGAGCGGAGGCTGCCGTTTTTGAATTTAAGATTGCTTTTCGGCGGATATAAAAACTCGACTTCGTTAATTTTATTTGACGGCTCGCAATCTCCATTACCAATGGTTGCTTTCCCGTCGCCCAAGCAGATAGCTTCAATTCGGTAATCGTCTCCGAAAACGGTAATCGGTAAAACCAGCAGAATTAGAATCAATAATTTCTTAAACATACCTTTCAAACTCATCTAAAAACTAAATTATGTATTTTGCGAACCGTGCGCTGATTGCGCGTTCGTGTCCGTTGGCTTACTTAATCCCAGCGCGACGGTAAGCGCGCCGACTAAAACCCCAACAAACGATTTGGCAAAAACCGGGATTAATGGAACTACAAATGTAACACCCGCGACAAGTTTTCCGTCGTTATTGATGATAGCCGCTTCGCTGAATTTCTCCGTAGCCCAAACAATCAAAGTGGCAAGCAACGCCAGAATATAAAAATATGAAGCAAAGATTTGTAAGGTAGTGTAATCAGGATTGGAGAAGAATTTGAGAGGATTCCAAGATAACCTTTGTTGTTGCGGATTTTTAATAGCGACACCAATTACGGCTCCTAGATTCGTAGACAGAACGCCTGCGATTGCTATAGCCGTTGTTGAAAGAAATTCAGGCATCTTGTCAGCTCCCTCGTTTCTTACCGTTATTCTACAAGCCTCGAAAACTCCATAGGCGAACAAGAGGCAAGCAAGAAAAACAAGAAATGCAATGATATATATAACCGGATTCTTTTGGTCGTTATCCATAATTTTTTCTGTGAAAACTGCTCGAACAAATTAAAATCGAAACCGAAGGTCAATCTTGAGTGACTTGTATAAATATGACCGATTCGTTAAAGCTCTGCGTTCATAGACCGTTCTTATCAAATCATTTGGGAAAACCTTTCACCCTGAAATTTCATCGTTCGGCGGATGATAAAACTTCATCAAATTTTTTAGAAAGTTTCGTCGCCTCCGGCATTCCTAACAGATTTTTTGTGCCTTGATAATCGTAGGCGTTGATGAATTTGAAAAAGGGATTTATTATTTCGCCGGTTGTGCCGTCTTTAACAGCATAACGAGAATTTTTTAATTGTTTCAGCCAGTATGCCAGACTTTGAACGTCCTTCACGTCGAACAAACCAATATTTATGTAGTGACTGATTCTATCCAAATAAGTAAAAAACTGATCGAAAACATCTCTGTAAAGCACGAGCGGAAAGACAAAATTAGCTTCCTCTTCGTCGGAACTCAACGCTTTTGTTAAATCTTCCCACCGGTGAACAAACGAGGTGTCTTCGGTGAAAACTTTATATTTTTCCGGCACGGCGATTCGACGCGCTTTCCAATCGAGAAAAATACAACACAACGCTAAGTCGGGACTACTTGAAAGCTGCTCAAGCAAACCCGCCGCGAACTCGGACTTTTTCCATTTTTGAGCTTTGTAGTATTGAAACAATCCAAAAAGTAATCCGACTATGCCCAGAAACACAGACAAGAGAGTTAAAACGTCCTTCAGACCGCTTTCATTTGTGTTTCCCATAATCATCAAGTGAAAAATTCTTCCGAAACGAATTGTAGAGTAACTGCCAAAATTTAATGAAAATATAAATCCTTGTCTCGCAAAAACGAAAAAGCCGATTATCCGGGAAAAGCGGAACATCGGCTTCTAAAAGCAGAAAATCTGCTCCAAAACTTATAATTTAAACTGCCGGCGACTATCATCATAAACTTTCATACTTTCTCCTAAAATAAACTGCTAATCATCAGAATTTTGCCTCAGTCTGATTAGCAATCGGAGAAGATGTTTTCAAAGAAGAAGTGCCGAAAAGTGATTCCCCGTTAAACACTTTTTGGGCTAACTTCCCAGATGAGTCCAATCACTTTTATTACCACAAGTGATTAGATCTGATAAATTGTTATGTCGTCGGTTACGTCGAAAATTAGCACGGCGTTTTGTCGTTGTCAATGTCAATTAAAGCTAATTGACCTATTTGGACAATTTGGCGGCTTTTTGCTGATTTATTAAATCTATTAGCGGCTGCTCGATCAATCCAAAAGAGCCAAGCTGTTTAAGCGACGGGTTCGGTTCAATGCGCTCAACCTGTTCGAGCGGCAATGCCGCGCCTTTCCAGCGGCGGCAACTGTCTGGCGCGCCGACTAAAAACCAAGTCGGCGATTCTTCACGGGATACGCCGGTTGGGATTGACCACAAAGTAAATTGATGCGGCGAGATGCGCGTGTAAAAATAATAATAGTTGCGATGATTAAGGGCGCGATTGGCAACGGAAAATAGGCGATTTTTTCGCTCCCAGATAACGCCTTCGAGTTTTTGCAAATCTTCGGGAAAGCCGCCGCGCTTTTCGTGAAAGCGGAGCAGATCGCGCATCATCATCGAAACGGCTTCGACCGGCATCTCGGCTGATTTTTTACGATCAACCGTCCACAGCGAATAGATATAAGCGACCACGACAATTAAAAGTGCCATCACCGCGACGATTAACGATAATTTGATTCTGTTGGCGACCATAGTTTTAAAAAATGCTCCGGCTAACTTCTATTTCGGCTCGCGCCTTCAGTTCCCGATGCGCCGCGCGGACATCATCGCTTAGACTGTCGAGCGCGTCGGATTCTTCTTGATTTTCAATTTCCTTGGATAAAATAACGGTAGAACTTTCGGATTGTGCCGCTGCTTTTTCCAATTCAGCTTCGCGTATATGCGAAGCGATGTCTTCTTTTTCGTTCAAAAATTCTTTTTCGGTTTCCATATTTATTTCTTCGGCTTCCGTAAAAATCGGGTTTTCATTGAAGATTTCTTCGACGGTTTCTTCAATGATATTTTCAAAAGTTTTATCGTCTAAAATTGTTCGATTCGGGTTATTATTTTCTCCAATATTTGAATGCTTTGAACCGCTTTGAAAACTTGCTTGAGTGTTTTCAGCAAACTTGAAGTCGGCATCAATATCGCCCAAAAAAAGAACTTTCGGCATCGAGAAATTCGGTGAAACATATTTTTGCTTCAAAACGGCTATCGGCGGATAAGCGGCTTTGATCGGCGGCGCGGTGTCATTGACGATGAGCAGTTCTTTATGCGCGGCAATTTGGCGAACTTCCGAGCCAAGCATTAGAGAGCGTTTTTGTTCGGCGTAACGGATGTTGTCGTTTTTCTTCCCCGGAAAATCCTGATAAGTTTTGGCGAAAATAGTCGTTTCGCCTAGTTGCTTGGAAGCATATTCTGCCGTTACGTCGTCGAGTCCGGGCAGGAAAATCTTGGTCATCACCGTTCCCAAAATGGCGTTTGCCTGTTCTTTGCCATATTGGTCATACATCTGCGGCAAATCCTGATAACCCAAGCCAAGACCAACGCCGCGCCCGCGCCCGATACCGGAGATGCGTTTTACTTCGGCGACGTTTAATTGATAGGCTTCGTCAATCAGCACAAAGCAGGGAATTTCCGGTTCATTCACGCCGTCGAGCCGCATTTCCATAACTGCTTGACCGAGAAAAGTGGCAATAAACTCTTTGTAAATTTCCGCCGCGCCTTCCGAAACGACCAGATAGACGGCAGTTCCCTTTTGGCGAAGCCGCCGAAAATCAATCATCCGGCAGCCTATTTCCAACTCTTTCTTTGTCGGAACTGTTGTTACAGCGCGCGTCGGCGCGAGGGTGAACGGACGCAGTTTGTTGTAAAGTCCGATCAGCACCGAACCGTGCGTTTGCGGAGGAGAACGCCGAAAGGCAAAAAAGGCTTGCTTGGCGAAGAAGCTAGGCGAAGTCTCGAGCGCGCCGGCAAATGCGTCTTCTTTTCCGCCTAATCCAATCAGAAAATCGGCGGCGAAGGCGGGAATTGCTTTGTCGCCGTAAACATAAGCCAAATGCAATAAAATCGCGGTTAGAGCAAGCTGTTCGGCTTCGCCCCAGAACGGATCTTGCGAAGTCTTTTGACGATTTTCCGCGCCGAGCATCATTCCGGCGATTTGACAGGCAAAAGATGGATTTTCGTGGCAACTTGGAAGAAAATTCCATCGGTCAGATTTTTCGGGATTGTTCAAATCGAGCCGATAAACATTTTTAGCAAAATTTCCTGTCTGCTCGATAAGTTCGCCTTTCGGGTCATAAACCAAAACGGACGAGTTTTTCAGAATGGCGCGAATCATCGCCATAAAAAAAGTTTTCGATTTGCCCGAACCCGTCGGACCGAACATCGCAAAATGCCGCAGCCATTGTTCACGCGGCAAAAACAAATCAAATCCGCCGAAAACCTTGGCTAAAGGCAGAGAGTTCGCAGGAAGCGGAAGTGCTTTGAATTTATTGACCAGTTTTTTAGCGACTAAATCCTTCAGATTTGCCCAACGCGCCGACCCGTGCGAGGTACTCATCGCAAAAAGGCGATACGACCAGCAAAGCAAGTATGCGTCAAGAAATCCGGCGGCGAGCGCGAGAATCGCCAGCGACCAGAAAATAAGCCACATCAATCCTGAAATTTCCAGCAAATGCCCGGCAAACAAACTAAGAGATGCGCCGGTCAAGCCTAAAAAAATAAAAAAAACGGCTTGACCGACATCGCCCGCCCACGCCCAGAATGCTTGATAGGCAGGCAAATACTGCTCATTCGCTTTGCGCGGAATACCGCGTGATGCGTCGTATTTTTCAATCCATTCCTGCGTGAACATAAAACTTTTCGTCAATTCAACGATTCGCGGGTAAATTCTGCAAAAATCGCTTTTCTTCTTCGAGAATTTGAAGGTTATTTTCGTTTTTCTGCAGCAATTCGCCGCGCCATTGAGAGGGCGTCCACCCGGCGGAAACGATTTTTTCAAGCGGCGCGAAGGGAGCGGGAATATCGAAGCGATTAACAGATGCCGATTGAAAATATGTAATAGTTCGCCCGTCCAAAGAAGTGAGCGGAAATCGAAGTAAAATCGCCGGACTGGTCGAATCTTGTTTGGGGCGCGAAAGAATCTCAAATCTGAGCGGCTCGGATTGATAACGCACTAAAATCGTCCTGGAAGGCGAAAAAAGTTCGCTGCCCCTCAACTCGAATCCGGGCGGCATTAAATTTCTCTCCGCCAAAATAGACCAGATTTTTTCCAAATTCGGCGGCACGCTTCCCTGCTCCGAAGTGTGAGCAAAAACGGCGAGCGAAATCGCCATTCCGAGCGCACCCGTTTCGCGCAGGCGAATCGAAGTGTCATAGACTTCGCCCTTGAAAATTTCCGGTGCAGCGTAGATTCGGTTTTCACTATTTTCAGTTTCGGACGCATCAAATTGGCTGTGTTCGACGAATTTTATTTGCGCTTGCATTTGTCCGCTTCGGAATGCGCGAAGCCCGAAGATGACTGATAAAAGCAAAACGACTAACGCGATGACGTTGAACGTCGGCGAGAAGGCGAACAACCGGATTACATTTCTTAAATTCTTCGATTTTTGTGTCGAATTTTCCGTTTTGTTTCTTTTTAGTTTTGGACTTTTAAGCATAATTGCCCCTATCTTGCGAAATCAGATTGTTTATGTTTGCGCCGATAAAATTATGGTCTAACTGTCTCGCATAATTTTCATCACGTTCGCCAAGCCAGCAGTCAATCTGCGGATGAAAAGCCGTTGCGGTCAAAAGCAGATAATCAATTTGCAGTTTGAGAAATTCCTGCGCTTCGCTCGTTTTGACGAAATAACAGAAGTAGCGAATCAATGAATTTTCGTCTAAATCTTCAAGACAATCGCGCTCGAAAGCTCCGACGACATCAATGGATTCTCTCAAACTCGGATAATCTTCGAGTCCGGCGATTCCGCGCACGCCGTCAAGGAGTTTGGCGGCAAGTGCGAGTTGTGTTGATGTTGCTAGGGGCAAGCGC
>Ga0136623_10000089_pt1 | contig 21431 bp, 17 predicted proteins | sample AntDrymUQ4492106_2_FD_104656 | JGI IMG/M metagenome (GOLD analysis project Ga0136623, IMG submission 104656) | Polar desert sand microbial communities from Dry Valleys, Antarctica - metaG UQ449 (21.06) | ecosystem: Environmental > Terrestrial > Soil > Desert | place: Antarctica: Dry Valley...
ATCGAACTGGAACTTGCTCGCGGCGGGCAGGTCTTTCTAATACACAATCGCGTCGAGACGATCCAAACCATTGCCGCGCTGGTGCAGCGACTGGTACCACAGGCACGGATCGTCGTCGGTCACGGAAAGATGAATGAGAAGGAAATGGAACGAGTAATGCTCGATTTCATTGGATTTAAATATGACGTTCTCGTTGCAACCACGATCATCGAGAACGGAATAGACATCCCCCGCGCTAACACAATCATCATAAACCGCGCGGATGGATACGGTCTTTCTCAGCTTTACCAGTTGCGTGGGCGCGTGGGACGGTCAAATCGACGTGCCTATGCCTACCTTTTGATACCTGGCGAACAAGAGCTTTCGCCGATTGCCAGGAGACGATTGGCGGCAATTCGCGAGTTTTCGGATCTGGGCGCCGGATTTCGCATAGCAGCCTTGGACCTTGAACTCCGTGGGGCCGGCAACTTTCTGGGCGGGCAGCAGTCAGGCCACATGGATGCGCTCGGCTTTGATCTCTACACCCAGATGCTGGAGCGCACGGTGGCTGAGTTGCGCGGTGAGCAGGTTGAGGACGAAACCAGTGTTTCCATCAATCTCGGCGTGAATGTCGCGATTCCTGAAGATTACATACAGGATATGGGCCAGCGACTGCGAGCCTATAAAAGGGTTTCCTCGGCGAGAGATGAGGAGACGCTGGCCAGCATACGGAGAGAGACTGAAGATCGGTACGGAAGAGTTCCGCATTCGGTTGAGGAACTCTTCGCTTACGCTCGCTTGCGTCGTCTGGCAGAGGAAGTCGGTGTAATTTCCATCGACCGGACAGCGGACGGCATTGCCGTTAAGTTTGGCGACAAGGCCCGCGTTTCTCCTGAAAAACTTGGTGTTTTTGTGAGCACGCGCGAGCGCACCGTTTTTACACCTACCGGGGTTTTGCGCCTGGATCTTAACGACGAAGAGATCGACAACGTCTTGCGAGTCGCGCGCGAGGCGTTGCTGGAAGTTCGCTCAGAAGACTAATATCGTTCATCGTCAGTTGTCAGTGGTCAGTTGTTCGTAGTCTTGATAAATACCCGGACTATAAACTACAAGCAAAGACAACCGACCACTGACAACTGACCACTGACCACTGACATTTTAAGACAACTGACAACTGACCTTAAGGAGTAATCTTGTGAAATTCAAATCATCGCTTGCCTGCTGGGCTTTCATTTCGTTCTTGTTTTTGGCGCTTGCGGCACCGGTAACCTTCGGCCAGGAGGGGGAGCTTCAGGTCGTTGACGAAGTGATTGCCCAGGTAAACGACGACGTAATCACTCTTTCGATGCTCAAACGCGAATCCAAAGAGCGCATCGAAGCCCTTAAGCAGAGCGGTATGCCCGAGCAACAGGCGATTGAAGAGGTCGCTAAGCGCCAGGCAGAACTGATTGCCACGCTCGTTAACGAGCAAATTTTGCTGCAAAAGGGTAAAGAGCTCGAACTCTCGACCGACGTTGAAGCTGAAGTGAACCGTCGCATGCTCCAGGTGGCGAAAGAGCAGGGCATTACGACAATCGAAAAATTAGACCAGGCGATGCGAGAAAGCGGGGTTGATCCCGCAACAACTAAACTGGCGCTTCGCACCGAGATCATGAAGCAGGCTGTTGTGCAGCAGGAAGTTGACCGAAAGATCTTCTTTGGGCTGACCATGGATGAACTGAAGAAGTATTTCGACGCCCACCGCGATAAGTTTCTCAAACCTGAAAGCGTAGAGATATCGGAGATATTCCTGAGCTTTGCCGGCAAGAGTGAAGCCGATGTAAAGGCCCGAGCGACAGAGTTGGCTACACAACTGCGGGCGGGCGCCGACTTCGGCTCACTCGCCTCTGCGAACTCGGAGCGCGAGCTGAATGGCGTGCGCACGGGGCCACAGAACAAAGGCAAGGTGGGACGGTTCGAAGTCCCAAATCTACGCGAAGACATAGCCGTGGCAATTAAAAATGTGAAGGCGGGCGGGATCAGCGATCCGCTCAGAAACAACGACGGATATCAAATCTTTCGTGTAGACGAGCGGACGGCCGCGACTAACACGGCAACCTTTAACGAAAACCAGGTGCGCGAGGCAATCACTATTGAGCGGGCGCCGAAAGAGCGCGAAGCGTACTTGCAGAATTTGCGTACCGAAGGGTACGTCAAGATTGCGGAAAACTATCGTGCGGCCGTCGAACCCTTGCTGAAACTTACCGCCGCTGAAGCGGCTAAATCTGAAGCCACCGCGCCGGGAAAGAATTCCGATAAGAAAAAGCCATAAGTTGGTATATTTTGGTAAATAGTAAATGGTAAATGGTAAATGGTTGGGCGCGCGACGGGCTCGAGACTAGTTGAAGCTCCTGGCCATTTACCATTCACTATTTACCATTTACCGTTTTTATGCGCCTTGATCTCTTTCTGAAAGCCAGCCGTCTGTGCCCGCGGCGCACCATTGCTCAAAAGTTGTGCGACGCGGGACTTGTCTTCATCAATGACAGACCCGCCAAAGCTGGCCATCCAGTAAAATCTGGTGATGAAGTGATGATTCGCCAACGCGACCGAGTAACGAAAGTTCGCGTGCGCGCACTGCCTACTGCCCGGCAAACCTCACGACAGGAAGCAAGCGCTCTGTTCGAAGTGTTAAGCGAAGAGTTACTAGCCTCAGTTGGATAACAACAAGGGTCTGAGGACTTCTTAGTCAAGCTATGAGATCGCTCCAGGTAGTTCTACTTGCGGTTCTTTTGCCTGCGGGAATTGCGTGCCAGCTGAAGGCAATCATTGGCGAAGAGCGTCAGGCTAGCGGTGCGGGGCCTGCAACGGCTGATACTGATCAAGGAGTCCCAGCGAAGCTTGTGTTGAAACTCCCATTGCAGGACCCTCACATCGTCATTCTAAAGAGCAGTCGCCAATTGGACCTTTATTCTGCCGGCGCTGTTGTGCGCACTTACCGGGTCGGCCTCGGCTTAAGCCCGGTTGCTGATAAGAAGCAAGAAGGCGATGGTGCGACGCCAGAAGGTGGATTCTACATCTTCACCAAAAATCCAAAGAGCGCTTACTACCTGTCCCTCGGTATAAGCTATCCGAACATTGAGGACGCTGAACGAGGGTTAAGAGATGGTTTAATCAGTCGGGTAGAGCGTGATGCGATTATTAAAGCCATAAAAGAAGAAAAAGGTGCCTCCCCAAAATACGGCGCTGGGCGGCGAAATCTATATTCACGGGCATGGGGCTAAGAGCGATTGGACATGGGGCTGCATTGCGTTGGAGAATGAGGACATCGCCGAACTCTACAGAGTTGTAGAAGTGGGAACTCCTGTTGCGATTAGACCGTGATGCCAGAGTTTAAATCATTCAAGATTCGTGACGTTGAAATCAGCCCGCCGTTGATTCTTTCACCCATGGCAGGCGTGACGGACGTGTCATTTCGTCGCTTGATTAAGCGCCGTGGTGGTGTTGGATTGACGGTATCGGAGTTCATCTCTGTTGAGGGTCTGACGCGCAGCAACCCAAAATCCAAACGACAGATGCGTTTTTATGCAGATGAGAGGCCCTTTGCCGTGCAGATTTTTGGCGGCCAACCGGAACGCATGCGGATGGCGGCGGAGATGGCCGAAGAGGTCGGCGCGGACATTCTTGACATTAACTGCGGCTGCCCCGCGCCGAAAGTCGTGAAGCATGGTGGTGGGTCTGGACTGCTGAAGGATCATTCCCGGCTTGAGACGATTCTTACCGAGATTAAGAAGGCAATTACGATCCCTTTGACGATCAAGATCCGTGCGGGTTTTTACGACCACACAATCAATGCCGTTGAGACGGCAAAGCTTGCGGAGGCGTGCGGAGTCGAGCACATCGCATTGCACGGACGGACGAAAGAACAGGGATACCGTGGACTCGCGAATTGGGATCTGGTGAAGCAAATAAAGGAGAATGTAAGGGTTCCTGTGTCAGGGAGCGGTGACGTTACGACTATAGAAGGCGCCTTTGGACGTTTTCGTGAGACAGGCTGTGACGGTGTTTTAATCGGACGCGGGGCAATGGCCAATCCGTGGATCTTTCGGCAAATTGACGATGTAATGAACGATCGCGAAGTCTTTCAGCCTACCCTTGCCGACAAACGCGCGATCTTGCTGGAGTACTTTGACATGCTGCGCGAAGATATGCCCGAAACGCCCGCCATCAACCGCATGAAACAACTCGCCGGGCAATTCACTCGTGGACTCCAGGGCGGCGCGCTGTTCCGCACGTCACTCTATCACTCACATTCCGTTGATGAGATCCTTGCGCGAATCGAGGAATACTTTGGCGCGATTGAATCGGGGCGACCTTACTTCGGAGAAGCGGGAGACCCTATCGAAGACGCGCCGCTACTGGATTCCTGCGAAGCGGCGTCTGTGTGAGCCGTATGAAGCCGCCGGCGCAATCAGCACGAGTCCGTTTTGATTAGCTCTTGGCCTTTCGCGTACCTGCCTCACGAACAGCCATCGCCGGATAACCCTTACCTTTCAGAGCTGCAATTTCGATAATGATCTCCTTCTTGCCTTTGAAGTTGCGTGTTACTTTTCCACTCTTCCTTGCGGCCGCTTTCGGCGAAGCGCTTGCCAGGGGGCTGGGAGAAGCGGCAGAGTTAACATTTTCGACTCTATCCTGGTTCAATCTTCCACGCGCGTCACGCGACATCTCAGCCAGAGCTTCCAGAACCTGAAGACGTTCTTCTTCCGTTAAATCTCCCAGCGTGATGCCATTTGCCGTCAGCACCGCGCCCAGGTTTTCTTCGGTGTTGGTATTGCGGTCGTAGACGTCGCGATAGATATGCAACTTCCCGTCCTCTGCAACAATTGTTTCATAGCGCAGTTCAACAGGCACCGGTTCGCTTAACGTTACTTGCTTGGTTTCACTCTTATTCTTCCGATAGCTGGCGATATCCGCGTCAGACAATTTCTGCCCCGCTAGTTGAACCAGTAGCTTGGCGAAGTCCTGCGCCAGCGCATCTGTTAACCCAACACACCCATGCGACGCAAAGGCACCGAGTTTCGCGGGGCTTTTACCGCCGTGAATCAACGATGGTGATCCGATGGGAATCTTGAGCAGACCCAGCGGGTTTAATTTGCTGCCCGCCTCGACCTTCTCCCCAACCTTCACTTTGGAGGATGGCGATTCAACCCAGGGTTCGTCAGGAGGTGTCCAGGTGGGATTGAAAATGATTGCCCTGGCTTTGCGGAGACCTGTGGGCAGGGGAAACTCGGGGTAACCGATTCCCACCTTATACGACTTGACCAGGCGTCCGGCTTCGAACACATCCATTCTGTAAGCGGGTGCGTTGACTACGACGCGTGAATCCGTGGGTATGGCATTCGGTGTAATTGCAACGCTCTCGGCCGCGGGGCTGGCTGAGGCTTTTGGGTCCTTTGCTTCCGGGCTGCCGGCTCCGCGCCAGCGCTCACTGACGAAAGCTGCGAGCTGCGAGCCCTTTTCCGCCCCTACGATTTCTTTTACTCGTTCAGCGGCGAGCTCACGAGCGGCCGTGGTTGTGCCGGTGTGGTCTCCAGTGTCGGTTTCCCGAAGTCTACTGGTTTCTTCTCGCGCCACAGTTCGCAGGCGTTCTATCTGGTCATCTGTCAGACTAAGTTTCGTCTTCAGCTCCGTGGTAAACGTTTCATCGGATGCGAAGAATGCGTCGATAACGGGTAAAGTCGGCGAGACAACCGCGGCGTCAGATACGGTCGCGGTCGTTGGCGACGCCGTTGGCGAAGGGGATGGCGTTGTTGCGCTAATCCCCGTGTTCGAGTTGCTGGTGGGCTGATTTACGCATGCAATCCCGCTCAGTGTTAAAGCGAGCAACAAAGCCAACCCACCGGATTTCCAGTTTCGGTTCATCTTCCATCTTCCTTTCGATTTACTGTGATTACATTGGCGTGCTCACTGTCTTTGAGCCCAGTCGCTAAATTCTCCCGTCCTCATGAATATTAGCAACAGGTGTTCCTACAGAATTGGAGAGTGTTTTTGCATCGTTGCTGGGGATGGACAGCCACATCCTCCAAGAACCTGCACGATAAGCGAACGCCGAAACGACGTCTTATGGCCTCAATTTTTTAGGAGGGGATAGGGGTTAATGTTCACGCCTTCCCAATAGCGTTTCGGGTCGGCGACCGCCGTGATTGAGAAATGCAAGTGGTAATTGCCAGCGCCTGCGTTTCCTGTGTCACCAACGTAAGCGATGACGTCGCCCTGATGGACAAACTTCCCCGCCACAATACCCTCTGCATAGCGTTGAAGGTGGGCGTAATAGAAGACTAACCTGCTATCAGTGCTTAACTGGTAGATGGTTGTGCCGCCACGATCGCTCTCGAACACTTTAAGAATCTCGCCATCGGCGGCGGCGAGAACTGGTGTGCCCAAAGGCGCGGGAATATCGATCGCGTCGTGTACACGTCCTTCAGAACGTGAGTCGGCAAAAGTGTCGTGCAACTGATCAGGTCGCACACCGGCGACTGGCACCATAAGTTTCAGTTTTCCCACGAATCCAACCTGAGGAGATGAAGGAGTAGGAGTCAGCGCATTCTCCGGCAAAGATGTTGGTGGGTCAGGTGCGCTATCCGGTGGAGGACCCGCCGAGATTATCGGAGTTGCGGCCGCTACTGTTGTTGGAACGTTCACAGAGGGCGAGGCGGCAGGTGTTGAAGACGCATTCAAGGAGTCTGAACCCGATGTCGTCTGATTTGAATTGGAGCGGTAGTAACCCCAGCGTCTTTGCAGAACTCCTACCAGAACGGCAAGTGAAGCGAAACCAACTACGAGAGCCAGCAACACTCGACCGCGTGCGGATTTTATCAATGTCTTGTTCTCTGCGGGCTTAGTTGTTCTTGTGAATCCCAAGGGGTAACAGCGGCCTCGGTGTGGTTCCCTCGAAAAACCAACTAGCTCCCACGCGCAGGCGGTGGTGCCATGTTGGCAGGCGCGAAGTATACATGGCAAACCGCGCCTGGCGCGCAAGTGGACCGCCGAAGGCTTTGCCTCCTGCGAGTACGGCGGCGCGTTCGGTTCCCAGACTGACCGCTTCGCCGAGTTCTTCAAAATGTTTCGTCTGCAGTTTGTCACCTGAGATCAAAGCGCGAATGTTGCGCCCGGCGAGTCCAGCTTGCTGAAACGCCAGTTGCGCAGTCCCTGCAAGAGTGGGAGTGGCATCTTTGTAAAAGGCGACGTCGCCCAGCGCGAAAACGTTCTCATGCGAAGGAAGCAGCAGCGTCGGTTCCACTAGTATTAACCCACGATCCGTTTTCGCTATAGGGAGTTGTTCGATCAGCGGGTTAATACGCACACCGCCGGTCCAGACGACAGCGGCAGTTTCAAGCTCTGCTTGCACACCGTTGTGTTCGAAGGTCAACGTGTTCTGCGTGAGACCCACCACTCGCGTCAGCGTATGAACCTCGACGCGGGACTCGTTTAGCGCCTCTGTGACAAATTCGCGAATCGGGTCACCCATGCCGGGGACGACCTTATCTCCCATCTCGATGACCAACACACGCGGTTCACCGGTCAGGGCGCGGCGCTCAAAAGCATCGCGCAAGAGGTCGGCCATCTTTGTTGACAGTTCCACCCCGCTTGCGCCTGCGCCCACGACGGCGAAGGTCAGAGCTCGCTGCGTGTCTTGAGGAGGCAAACCGGGAGGCACGTGATCGAGTGCTTCAACCATGCGATTGCGCAGCAGGTCAGCGTGTGCAAGCTTACGGAAGGGAATTGCGAACTGTTCAGCGCCTGCTACGCCGGCGTAGTTTGTTACTCCTCCCAGGGCAAGCACGAGGATGTCGTAGCCTACGGCATCGGGCCGGTTTTCAACCGTCACGGAGCCCGCGGCCAGGTCAATGTTTGTAACCGCACCTTGAATAAGCTTGACCCGGTCATCGAGCAACTCTTCATACTTTGGTGCGATATGCCACTCTTCGACTTCGCCACTGACATACTCGTAGAGCATCGGTGTGAACAGAAAATGGTCGGCATCGCTAATTAGAGTTACGTCGCCGACACCGGCAATTTCAAGGGCCGTGAACAGGCCGCCGAAGCCGCCGCCAATGATCAAGATCCTGGGCTTTCCTGTCGCCATACTGCTCCTGGAGTAATGTAAGTTAAGGAACTCGCAGATGGTAACAAACCGGGTGAGATGAAGCACGGATAGGAGCCCAAAAGCCGCCTGGTGAGACTCAGTCGTAAGGCTAGGATTCCAAGGAGGCCGTCTGGCCCCGGACAGGATGTGGGCTGCGGTCCCAAGCTGCCTGCTGGACAGTTCTGGAACGGGCATGCTAAATTGAAGCGCTTTTTAAGTTTAGCGGTTGCCGTCTTTAGACGGTCTGACTGCTGTTTGAGGAGGGTCATCTAAGTAGTGTCGTTAGCAAAAGAGACGAAGGAACAGGTTGTCACTGATTTCCGCACCCACGAGGCCGACACGGGCTCACCACAGGTTCAAGTTGCCTTGTTAAGTAAGAGAATCACCGAACTTACCGAGCACTTTAAAATACACAAGAAGGACAATCATTCGCGCCGCGGGCTGCTTAAGATGGTCTCGCAGCGCAGAAGTATGCTGGATTATTTGAAGCGCACGGATATCGAACGTTACCACGAGGTAGTGAGTCGTCTGGGCCTACGGCGTTAGAACGAAGCTATTCCCATATAGCATAGAACGAGAAATCTTCGAATCTCTGTTTTCATAACCCACGTCTTATCGAAGAGCTTGCGGCAGTGCCGAACGTGACGGCGATACTTCTAAGCGAGCGGACGTGGCAGGCCTAATTCACAAGGCGGCATGAGCTTCACGTAAGGCTCATGCCGCCTTTGTGATTATCGCAACTTTTCGAGTTTCCATCGCTTGCCGTTAGCCTGGGTTAACTCGAAGTAAAGAGAAATTTCACAAAAGCGAGGCGGATGAGACGCCCCGAACGCCTGGTTCTCAGGCTTCGTTGTCCCGAAGGAGACAAAAACATGCCAGTCAAGAAGTACCTCAAAGAGTCCATTAAGTTAGGTGACAAGGAGTTGACAGTAGAAACGGGCCGATTGGCCAAGCAGGCAGACGGTTCGGTCGTAATCCGCTATGGCGACACTATGCTGCTAGTGGCAGCCGTCGGAGCTCTTACGCCCAGGGAAGGAATCGATTTCTTCCCCCTTACGGTTGAATACCGCGAATCACAGTTTGCGGCGGGGCGCATCCCCGGTAATTATTTTCGACGTGAAGGTCGGCCCAACGAAAAGGAAGTCCTTACCTGCCGGCTGATTGACCGACCGTGCCGGCCATTGTTCGCCGAAGGTTATCGAAACGAAACTCAGGTTATCGCCAGTGTTATCTCAGCTGATTCGGAGAATAATCCGGATGTGATCGCAATCACGGGCGCGTCCTGTGCGCTTTTCCTCTCAGATATTCCTTTCATGAATCCTATCGCCGGTGTGCGTGTCGGCTTGATTGACGGTCGCTACATTATCAATCCGACCTACGACGAAGTACGCGAATCGCGGTTGAACCTGATCGTAGCGGGCACCGAAGAAGCCATAGTCATGGTTGAGGCAGGCGCGTCGGAGGTGTCGGAGGAAATCATGGTTGAAGCCTTGATGCTGGCGCACAAGGAGATCAATCGCCTCTGCCGTTGGCAGAATGAGCTCTACAGGGCGCTCGAGATCAAGAAACGTGAGGTCGTCGCCCCGACGCTCAATGAGGAGTTGTTGGAGGAAGTTAAGCGAAACTACAGCGATCGTTTACGTGCTGCTCTTGATACCACCAATCAGGAAAAGCGGGAAAGCTACGCAGCAGTGGATGCGTTGAAAAAAGAGGTTGTTGAGTCCTATCCAGCGGACCAGCCTGAAATGCGCCAAATGGCCAAAACAATTTTCGACCATTTGAAAGAGAGCATTTTCCGCGAGGATATTCTCGACAAGCGTCGACGTCCGGATGGCCGGCGGTTCTCTGAGATTCGCCCGATCACTTGCGAAGTGGGCTGGTTGCCGCGAGTTCACGGATCAGCTCTCTTTACGCGCGGTGAAACGCAAGCTCTCGTCAGCACGACCCTGGGAACCAAGGAAGACGAGCAGTACATCGATGATCTGGAAAAGGGCGAGCTCAAGCGTCGCTTCCTGCTCCATTACAACTTCCCGCATTACTCGGTCGGCGAGATCGGTCGCTTCGGCTCGTCAAGCCGGCGCGAGATCGGACATGGGGCGCTTGCTCGCAGGGCCATCGAGGCGGTGCTGCCCGATGAATCAGTGTTTCCATACACGCTCCGCATCGTTGCGGACATCACGGAATCGAATGGGTCATCTTCGATGGCCACGGTCTGTGGAGGTATTCTTTCCTTGATGGATGCCGGCGTACCGTTGAAGGCACCGGTGGCCGGAGTAGCCATGGGTCTGGTGATGGAGGGAAATAAGTATGCGATCCTGTCAGACATCGCCGGCGCTGAAGACCATTACGGCGATATGGACTTCAAAGTCGCAGGAACCCGAGATGGCATCACGGCGCTGCAGATGGATATCAAAATCGGCGGCATCAATGCGCAAATCCTGGCCGAGGCTCTCGAACAAGCCAAGAAGGGCAGGTTGCACATTCTGAGCGTCATGTCTCAATCTTTGGCTGAGCCGCGGCCGGAGATTTCGTCCTACGCTCCGCGAATCATTCAGATCAAGATTAATCCTGAAAAGATTCGCGACGTTATTGGACCCGGCGGCAAAATGATCCGCTCGCTGGTAGAAGAGACAGGTGCAAAGATCGATGTGTCTGACGATGGAACTATTTCGATAGCGACTCCCAGCGGCGCTGCTGCAGAGGCCGCCGTCGCCCGCATTCGTGGCATAACGGCCGAAGCTGAGATTGGACAGAACTATCTTGGCACCGTTTCACGGATTGTGGACTTCGGAGCGTTTGTTGAGATTTTTCCGGGAACTGATGGTCTGCTTCATATTTCAGAGATCGCTGACCGCAGGGTTAAAGACGTGCGGGACGAGCTGAAAGAAGGCCAACAGATCCTGGTCAAGTGCATCGGCAAAGAAGGTAACAAAATTAAACTCTCACGAAAGGCCGTCTTGCGTGACGAGAACCGCAAGGCTGAAACCACGAGTGCTAACGAGTCCGAATAAACTGCAGGACAATTAGGAGTGTTGAGAGGAGGCTTGCGAACCACGCAAACCTCCTTTCTGGCGTTTACGCGTCAGGGTTTGAGGGGTCTACTGCACTCCCCTACGGACCTCCCCCTACGGACTAAGCCCCCTTCTCCATCTAATCGGTACCCTCCTGGTTGAATCCCCAGAAGAGCTTGTGACCGCATCATCCTCCGCCCCCTTATTTTGGTGTGAACCCCTAATCTCAACGACTTGTAACAGCGGATATGGATCTTTGAGATGCTAAGCATGTACGAAAGAGATACGCCCAATTTTAGGTCATCGCTTCGCTAAAGACCTGCGAGAAGCGTCTTTGCCAACGAATCAACCTTATTGGCACTCTATACAAGGTGACAGTAATTGGCACGTGCATTGCCCAGTCAAATGACTAAACAGTAGGTGCTTAACTAAATGCCGATTTTTTCCCCGATACATCAGCGCGGTCGTGCCTTCAGCACGGTTGGCGTAATACTGATCGCTTTGCTTTGGCCTGGCACTCTTGTGCAAGCTGGACCTGTAGCGATAAACGAAGTTATACAAATCATTGGTAACCATCAGAATGCTCCAGAGCTTCGACTTCGTGCTTTAAGTCAGATCGGTAGTACCGCCATCTCGGCGATGAGGCCCGCAGTCGATGGTTCTGCCAATAAGCAAGCCAGCAACGCCAAACCGGTGACCGACTCTCTGTTTCCGGGTGCTGATTTTCAGACGGAGCAAAAACCGACTGTCGTAGTCATCACTCAAGGCGACATAGAGGGCACGATCTGCGATTGCGGCGAAATCCTGATAGCGGGCGGCGGCTTTCCCAAGTGGCCTCTCCTCTTTCTCGCAGCCATACCATTTTTCTTTATAGATCGTGACAGTTCGGTTCCCATTTTCACCGCGCGCGTGGCACCGACGACGCCCATTCCAGAAGCAACCCCTTCAATACCTGTAGCGATACCAGAGCCCGCCTCACTGATATTGTTTGGCTCCGGTTTGTTGGCCTTGGGTGCTGGTTTCCGGCGGCGCAGGGCGAAGATCAAGGTCGGAGCGGCCGCGCAGCGCATAGAGGACACTTAGAAATGTACAGAGCAAGCAAGCCTGGAGGACGACAGCAGACATATCGCAAGCTTAACGTTGCTGTCATGTTTGCCTTGGCGGTTTGTATTACTGCTCCATTTTCCAATGTCGACGCCAAGAAGAAGAAAGCCAACTATGGAACCATTAAGATTCTAACTACGCCGGGGGGATTCCCCCTTCAAATTGATGGAAAGCCTAATGGCGAGACGACCACCGATTATCGCGCGTTTGACCTTGAACCCGGGATCCACACAATCGTAATTAGCTTGCCCAACGGCGAACGCTGGAGCCGCGAGATCAATCTCGAAGGTGGCCGCATCAAGTGCGTCGCGCTCAATTACAGACCGGGAGTAACGCCGCTTTCTACATCCCCCTGCCCGTTTCCAATCAATCTTTCCGCTCCTTCGACAGTCAATGAAGGCGAGGTAATAACTTACACATCTGATGTTTCTTACGCGGGTACTTCACCGCTGAATTTTCTCTGGACAGTTAGCCCCCCGAGCGCCCGAATCCTTAGTGGCGCCGGGAGTCCAACAATCACGGTTGATTCGACCGGTCTTGCCGGCCAGCAACTGTCGGCTACGCTGGCAGTGGACGACGGCTCTGGTGAACCCGCCTGCCGAAGGGTAGTTCAGGCATCAACCTATGTCGCACCGCAGTTGCACCGCGAGAGCCCGGCGAGAGAGTTTGATGTTTGCTGCAATTGCTCTTTTAACAACCAAAAGGCTCGGCTGGACAATCTGGTAGTTGAACTACAGCACGATCCTTCGGCGAGAGCCTACATTTTCGCTTATGGTGGGCGGACCAGCCGTAGCGGCCTGGCGGATCGCCTTGTGACGCGAGCACGAGACTATCTCGTGGGTAACCGCGGCATCGAGCCTTCTAGAATCGTTGTGGTCAACGGCGGCTTCAGGGAGGAAGACTGTGTCGAGTTGTGGATCGTACCTAATGGGGCCACACCGCCACAGGCCAGACCGACAGTTCAGCCCGGTGACGTGCGACCTACGAGAGGCGCGAACCGGCGCAGCTCATAAAGATCTCAGTTGTCCCCAGGCAAAGTTAATTAAGAGAAGAGCTCGAGCGCGCGTTGCGCTTATTGTTTCCAGGCTCGAGTGTTGACGATGTCCAAAGCTTGTGGTAACAATCCAGCCCACAGCTTCCACAAGGCAGGGACCCAGACAGTAGTTTCTTTTAGAGGAGGAATCACTTAATGGCTGAAAATGGCGACGGCGGTGGCAGCGGCAGCACAGGAATTGTCGCCATATTGGCGATCTTCGTAATAATCATTTTGGTGTTGCTCTTTGTTTACAGGGGTCGTCTTTTCGGAGGCGGCGGCACACAGAAGATCGACGTAAATATTCAGACACCGAGTAAGTAATCCTGACGGGACCCGTTTGTTCTTAACAGGGGAGCGCTTGCGCTCCTCTCTTTTTTTAGGGACTATGACGCCTTGGCGGAGCCAGTTAGGCGAGTGAACCATTTACCATTTCCCATTAAACTTATGACCGCGCCGAATATTGAAACAATCGTCTCTCTCGCTAAACGTCGAGGTTTTGTTTTCCCATCTTCTGAAATTTATGGCGGGCTGGGCAGCGCCTGGGATTACGGGCCGCTGGGCGTGGAACTTTGCAACAACGTGAAGCAAGCGTGGTGGCGCTGGATGGTGTACGAGCGTGACGATATGGAAGGTTTGGATTCTTCGATCATACTAAACCGTCTGGTGTGGAAGTATTCGGGACATGAAGACACCTTCAGTGATCCGCTCGTTGATTGTCGTGACTGCAAGAGTCGATTTCGGGCTGACAAGTTGGAGTTGCCGGAGGAGCTAAGGCAGGTGGCGGGAGGAAACATCGCTGATTTTATTCGCGAGAAGAAAATCAAATGCCCAAACTGTCGATCAACCGACCTTACTGAGCCCCGTCCGTTCAACCTCATGTTCAAGACGCATGTAGGAGCAATGGCAGAGGACGATCCGACTTCTCTGGTGTACCTGCGGCCGGAAACCGCGCAGGGAATATTCATAAACTTTGCGAACGTCTTGACCACCAGCCGTCGCAAGCTTCCTTTCGGTGTTGCGCAGATTGGAAAGTCATTTAGAAATGAGGTGACCCCGGGCAACTTCATTTTTCGTACACGTGAGTTCGAACAAATGGAGATGGAGTATTTTGTTCGTCCGGGCGAAGATGAACAGGTGCATCAGGAATGGATTGATAACTGTTTCAATTGGTTCACAGCCCTTGGTATCTCGGCCAACAACCTTAGGCTATACGAACAACCAAAGGAAGAGCTCGCACACTACGCCAAACGCACGGTGGACATCCAATATCGCTTCTTCCCGGAACGTGAAGATGGGGAACGGCAGTGGGACGAGTTGATGGGTATCGCAAACCGCACCGATTTCGATCTGCGTACCCATTCTAAAAAGCCGGAGAACGCGGAAGGAAAGCGTCTGAATCCCGACTCGACCGAGGACCTTTCCTACTTCGATGAAGCAGCCAAGGAGCGGTTCTACCCTTACGTGATCGAGCCGGCCGCCGGCGTTAACCGAACAGTACTCTCAGTGCTTATGGATGCTTACTCAGAAAAAACCAACGATAAAGGGGAAATGCGGGTGATACTGAAACTTCATCCCGAGCTCTCCCCAATCAAAGCTGCCATCCTGCCCCTGGCAAAGAACAAGCCTGAGATCGTCGGTATGGCGAAAGCTATTAAGCGCTCACTGCAGCCCACGTTGCGCGCGGTTTACGACGATACAGGCGGTATTGGCAAGCTGTACGCCCGCCAGGACGAGATTGGAACTCCGTTTTGTGTGACTATTGATCACCAATCGCTAGAAGATGAAGCCGTTACGGTACGGGACCGCGACACCTGGGAACAGGAGCGCGTCAAGGTTTCAGATCTTGCTGAGCACTTGCAAAAGAGGCTCATCAAATAGTTCTGAGTTCCGAGTTTCGAGTTTCGCGTAGAACTCGCACAGATGTTCAAGCAGCTTGCGCCGTTAGTAAACGGACCTGGCCTGATGAACTCAGAACTCAGAACTCAGTACTCAGTACTCAGAACTCGAAACTTATTTCGCCATGCCTATCGTCAAGAAGCGCAACCAGCAAACTGAAACTCGACTGCTACTCGAATCTGGCGAGCCAGTAGACCTGCCCCCAGCGGAAATTGACGACAAATCTGTTCTTGTCCAGTTTGAAGCGTTCAAGCCATACACTCATGAGCTTCTCGCAGCCTTGCGCGCGGGCACAATTGCAGATCCGGTACCGGTAATGCTCGATGGGTCGACATTTGCGATTCATGGTGAAACGCGAACCTTCTGGGTAAAACTCTGGCATGCTGCCGGAACTGACATGATTAAGATAGATCGGGCCCAGGTGATTAGCTGCATACCGTCTGCTCGTGGTCTGCAAGTGGTTGTTGACGATTTTGAGGATCCAGACTACGGAGAGTAGGGTTCGGCAATCTGTACTAACTCCAATAGTCTACAGCCCATCACTAGCCGTTTTAGCGTAGCCCGGGGCGGCTTGAGATGCGACTCACCGATTACTAACGAACCTGGAGGGCACAGATGGCTGTGCCTTTTGTAATGACCCTGATGTCATCGCAGATTCCTGAAAGAGTTCTTGAGTTGGCGCGCACAGTTCGTGAGGCGGGCGGACGTGCTCTGCTGGTTGGCGGCTGTGTGCGCGACATGTCAATGGGTTTGGCTCCGAAGGACTGGGATCTCGAAGTCTATGGCATCGAGCCGGCAAAGCTGCGTGAGATTCTCGATCACTACGGAAACGTCAACGTTGTAGGCGAAGCTTTCACAGTTTACAAGCTCGGCGCGGATCTGGATGTGTCGTTGCCGCGCCGGGAACGAAAATCCGGTCGCGGCCATCGTGCTTTTGTAATCGAAGGCAATCCGACCATGACTTTCGCAGAAGCAACGCGCCGGCGCGACTTTACAATTAATGCCATCCTAAAGGATCCGCTTACCGAAGAAGTGCTCGACCCTTTCGGCGGACGTCAAGACATCGATAAGAAAACTCTGCGAGCCGTTTCGCCTGAAACATTCGTAGAAGACAGCTTGCGCGTTTTGCGTGCAGCGCAGTTTGCCGCTCGATTCCAGTTTGAAATCGAGCCCGAGACAGTTGCGTTGTGTCGCACAATCGACCTCTCTGATCTTCCTCCTGAAAGAATCTGGGGTGAATTGGAAAAACTACTGTTGTTGGCAAGGCGCCCTTCCCTCGGAATTGATTGGTTACGAAAGCTAAGCGCTACTGACCAAATGTTCCCCGAAATCAAGTCCCTCTTAGATGTTCCACAGGATCCGGAGTGGCATCCTGAGGGCGACGTCTACGTGCACACTCTGCTCGTCGTTGATGGCGCACGGGAGTTAATTAACGACCTACCGCATGCGAAACAGGTTACCGTGATGCTGGCGGCTCTCTGCCACGACTTTGGCAAGCCGGCAACGACCGAGTTCATTGAGGGGCGCTGGCGCTCGCGCGGACACGAGGAGGCCGGTGTTGCTCCCACGGAAAGATTTCTTGATCGACTGAACATCCATACCCTAACGGGTTACGATGTGCGTGCGCAGGTGATTGCGCTCGTGCGCGAGCACCTGAAGCCGGGCGAGTTTTACAAGAAGCGCGATGAAGTTGGCGATGCCGCTTTTCGTCGCCTGGCACGAAAGTGTGAGCTCGATTTGCTTTATCGGGTTGCAAGAGCAGATTCGTTGGGTCGCAACGCCAGTTGGGTTCCTCGTGGTAAATGGTACGACGCTGCGGCGCAGGAGTGGTTCATCCAGCACGCGAAAGAATTGCAGGTTGAAAAACGTCCTCCTGCGCCGTTATTGATGGGCCGTCATCTGCTCGAAATGGGAGTTAATCCGGGTCCAATGATGGGCGAGTTATTGAATGCGGTCTATGAAATGCAGTTGGATGGTAGCGTCAGAAGTTTGGAGGAGGCTCAGGAAGTCGCAGGTAAACTGATCGCGAAGCAAAGCGGGGGTAAACCGCCCTTCCCAACCTGAGAGACTTCGACCGCAGAGTCTTCAATTAATGTCGAATGCCCTCGAATGCCCTTCAAAATGTCGGCTACCTCTCACTGAATTAAACCTCAAGGTCAGGAAGGTGTATAGACCGGACAGATCGTAAACACCCGTTCGGAAACAGGTAAACACACTGCGGATCAAGGAACTGGTTGCTGTTGAGTAACGCAGTGGATCGTTCCCATGCCCCACACCAGCGGCTCACAGTTGATGCCCACTACTCGGCGAGCTGGGAACAACCGCCCAATTGTTTCAAGGGCGCGCGCATCGTTTGCGTGGTCGAAGATCGGAACGAGCACCACGTTGTTGGCTATATAGAAGTTTGCATAACTGGCTGGCAGGCGTTCGAGATTGCGCGAAGAACTGTCATTTGAGGCGCTGACAACGCCTGGCATGGGCAGCGTGATAATCTCAAACGCACGCCCTTTGGTGTCAGTAGCCTGTTGCAGTCGGTTGAAGTTCTCTTGCAGCAATTCGTAATTTGCATCAGCCGGATCTTCTTCCAGCGCGCAAATGATTGTTGTTGGGGATACGAAACGCGCGATGTCATCAATATGTCCGTCAGTATCATCCCCGACGATTCCTTCAGCGAGCCAAAGCACTTTCTGAACTCCCAGAAAATCCTTCAGATAATGCTCAATTCCCGCGCGGTCCAGATCTGGATTGCGATTCGGATTCAAGAGGCATTGTTCCGTAGTCATGACTACGCCCGCGCCGTTGACTTCAATTGAGCCACCCTCCATCACGATGCCCGGCTCAAATCGCGGAATGCGTAGCTCGCTCTCGAGCAGCGCGGGAATCGCATCGTCCTGTTTCAGTTCCTCATACTTGTTTCCCCACGCATTAAATATCCAATCGTTGTAAGCAAGCTCGGCCCGGTCATTCACCAGAAAATTAGGTCCGTAGTCACGTATCCACGAATCGACCGTGGGGACCTGATGGAAGTGTATATTCTCAGCCCCGGCAAAAGTGCAACGGAAACGCACACCTTGTTCGGTTGCGCTATCATCAACAAGCAGATTAACTGTCTCGTTTGGCGCCAGGGCGGCCATCATTTGCAAAAAGATCTCTTCGACTTGAGGCACGCGATCCGGCCAGGTGAGGGGATCCTTGGGCCATGTTAGCCAAGTCGAACTATGACGGCGCCACTCGGCTGGCATGTAATAACCGAGCTCGGCAGGCTTTTGGGTTCCCATCACTTGCTCGAGGCTGGTTCCAGAAAACGCGATGAGAGGGGGGCATAGGAATCGATGCGCCGGTCGCGCAGGAAGGGCCAGTTTTGCCGCGTCTCCTCAATCTTGTCGAGGTCGCATTCAGCTATCAGCACCTCCTCCTGGTCCGCGGATGCTTTGGCGATGATGCGCCCGAAAGGATCCGCAACGAACGATTGACCCCAGAAGGTGAGTTTGCCTTCCTGGCCCACCCTGTTTACGACGATGACGTAAATCCCATTGGCGATCGCATGCGCGCGTTGGATAGTTTCCCAGGCGGAATGCTGGGCCTGATTCATCTCCTTGTCTTCGTCTGGCAGCCAACCGATCGCCGTTGGGTAAATAAGAAACTCTGCTCCCGAAAGCGCGGTCAACCGCGCTGCCTCGGGAAACCATTGGTCCCAGCACACGAGCGCGCCCACTTTGCCAAATTTCGTGTCGTGCGTCTGGAACCCCAGATCGCCAGGCGTGAAATAAAACTTTTCGTAGTAGAGCGGATCATCGGGTATGTGCATCTTGCGATACTTGCCGGCAATCTTTCCATCGGCATTAATAATTACGGCCGTGTTGTGATAGATGCCGGCGGTACGTTTCTCAAACAATGATGCGACGATCACCACCTTTTTTTGCCGCGCAATTTTTGACAGAACGTCTGTGGATGGCCCGGGAATCGTTTCCGCAAGTGAAAAGAGCTTAATGTCTTCACTCTGGCAGAAATACTGAGAACGGAAAAGCTCCTGTAGACAGACAATCTGCGCACCCTTTTTCGCGGCTTCGCCGATTCGTGCTACAGCCTTCCTGAGATTCAGCGCAGGCTTCTCGCCACAACTCATCTGAATTAGACCGACGGTAACCGAACTCTTCGCGTTCTTAGGCATGATCGAAAGTATAGCAAATCCTTGAAGTGCGGGCGTCGTAAGTACCTGAGTGCGTTGTGGCGAGACAGGTGCGGTTATCTTTATGTTCTCTCGCGCTTCATCAATAAGTGAGAGAAGCAGAGTTAACAGGAAGGCGTTGTCTGGCCAGGAAGGCGCTACTGCAGTTGAATCAAAGGCACTTCTCATTCGCACCACGGTGTTAATGAGAAGAAAACGTAACCAAAATACTACTTCCGGAAACAACCAATTTCACGCTTCTCACCAGATCAGGTAAGATGTCCGGTCGCTATCAACCTCCAATTTCAAAGAGAGATTCCAATGATTGAATTTGAGTTAACTGAAGATCATAAAGCACTGGTGCAAACTGTTCGAGAGTTTGCTCAGAAAGAGGTCGCCCCCTACATCAAGGAGTGGGACGAGAAGCAGGAGTTCCAGCCTGGTGTGCTCAAGAAAATGGGTGAGCTTAACCTGCTTGGCGTTTGCATTCCTGAAGAGTATGGCGGTGCAGGCTTTGATTACGTCTCGCTTGGATTGGTATGCGAAGAGCTGGAGGCGGTTGACACCTTCATGCGCGTAGTTATGTCGGTGCACACAGGCCTCAACTCACTGACGCTTTACTCATGGGGTACGGAAGAACAGAAGCGCAAGTATCTTGTTCCGCAGGCCAAGGGAGAAAAGCTTGCGACTTACGGCTTGACCGAGCCGGGAGCGGGCTCTGACGTAGTCGCTGCGCGCTCGACAGCGCGACGCGACGGTGACGGATACGTACTCAATGGCGAGAAGATGTGGATCAGCCTTGCTGATATTGCGGACAACTTTCTCTTCTTTTGCTGGACGGATGAGGAAAAACGCCGCAAACGCGATCACAGTGGCATGTCCTGCTTCATTATCGAGCGCGGCATGAAGGGGTTCTCTTCCGGGACAATTCACGGAAAACTCGGCATTCGCGCCGGCAACACAGGATATTTCTCCCTGCAGGATGTGAGGGTGCCCAAAGAAAACCTGGTTGGCGAAGAGGGCGAGGGTTTCAAGATAGCGATGTTTGCGCTTGAACAGGGTCGGTACACCGTTGCCGCCGGGGCCACCGGTATCATTCGCGCATCACGAGATGCTTCCGTCGCTTACGCCCTTGAGCGCGAGACGTTTGGCACGAAGATCGCAAACCACCAACTCGTCAAACAGAAGATCGCGAATATGGAGGCCGACTACCAGATGGCCCATTTGCTCTGGTTGCACGCCGGATACTTAAAAAATATGGGTAAGGCAAACGCGCGCGCAACGAGTCTGGCGAAGTGGCAGGCGACTGTGCGGAGCGAGAAAGCGGCGTCGATGGCGATCGAGGTCCACGGTGCGAACGGATATTCAAACGACTACCCTGTGGAGCGCTACCTGCGCAACTGCAAAGCCGCAATCATCTACGAAGGCACCCGCGACATTCATACACTGATGCAAGCCGATTGGGCACTAGGGCTTAAAACAGAAAAGCCCGCTCGCAAGACTCTGCCAGCATGGCGACCGGGAGAACCACGCGGTGCCGCTGCGGATTGATTCAGAAAAACCACATCGAAACGAAGGGAGAAATGGTCTGTCTGATGACACCTGGGTCCTGAGTGTTTGGGGGGATGAAGAGGACGGTTCCAAAGGGATACGAGCCAAACTCGTGTGCGTTTGCTCGAGGTATGGGCGATTGCAAAACCGGTCCAGCTCGGCGCAGCAGACCTTCATAGCCTTCACTTAAGGTCCACTCCTACGCGCCGAGTTACGCAACGTTACCTCAGTTTCCGCCTTTGCTTTTTCTTTTATGGTTGTGTAGCATGTGTCTCATTCCTTGCAGGATTTCCCATTACGGGTATAGCTCCTTCTTCCTCGAATGGCCGCAGCCTGCGAGAGTATTAATTATTAACCTGCGTCAGCTTATTCCTGCCATTAACCTGGCGCTATTGGTTTAAATCCGTCATATTTTGGAGGTACGAATCAGTGAACCGTAAACTTATTAGAACCACACTCGCGGAAGTAAAAGGTAAGGAGCGCGAGACGCCTCAGCCCAGAGAGCGAACCAACGGTAGTTCACAACGAGGTCCCGGTGGCGATGGCGGGAGAGATGGC
>Ga0136623_10000090_pt1 | contig 21329 bp, 15 predicted proteins | sample AntDrymUQ4492106_2_FD_104656 | JGI IMG/M metagenome (GOLD analysis project Ga0136623, IMG submission 104656) | Polar desert sand microbial communities from Dry Valleys, Antarctica - metaG UQ449 (21.06) | ecosystem: Environmental > Terrestrial > Soil > Desert | place: Antarctica: Dry Valley...
CATCATGCCGCCAAGGAACAGGAAATTGATCGGATCGACGTACTGCAACAGCACCGCGGGTAGCGCTGCCGTGCCGCTCAGAGGAAAGACCACAAGCGGAATACAGGCTGTCAACCACAGCGGGACCGGCTCCGTGATCCACCAGATCACCATCCAGGCCACCGCCGCCGCCGTCCACCGGGCCGGGCCGCCAAGCCCCCCGGCCATCAACCCCAAGGCCAAGAACAGGATTGGCCCCAGGGCGAGCCCGATGCGTTGTCGTATTGTAAAGGGCACCCGTAAAGTGTACCGAGTGCGAGGATTCAAGCAAATGAGTTGGTTCTACGGGAAGCCTCGCGAAAAAGCCGTCAGGCACCGATTCGGACGCTGCCGGTGATGCTCGGGAGAAGCGCCACATGGAAAATGAACGAATACCTGGGGTCACGCGCCCCCTACCCAGTCGCTGCCTGAATATGCCGGATTACATGCGGTATCAATTCGCCGTCGTCGGGTTGGACGAAACCCAGCGCTTGCGTCGAGGGATCAACCAGTAGTCGCCGGTTCGATAGGTTGCACCAGGCTCGCTAAGTTGGAATTGCACTAGAACGCCAGCTTCCAGCTCGAGCCAATTGTCGCGGGACTCATCCCCTTTTACGATCGCTGCTCCACCATTCAGTTCCAGCCCCCCTCCGTTGGCTTGCCAGCCTTATGATCCCAGCGCAATGAATGCATGCTCTGACGTGGCACGCCCAGTCATGTTTTCTTTCGGCCTCTCTTGGGTGCTGGCGGGCCCTTCTTTATAGATGGCTCTGCCTGTGGAGGCACGTCCGGAGACGCTGCAGCTTCAGAAGACCGCGGCGTGCCGCCGTTCGGTTCAAGCTCGGCGATGATCGCTTCATTGTCCTCTAGCCTGCAGTCCAAGTCGTGAAGCCGCGCCCCACGCTCGCGCTTCAAGGTTTCGGTGCGAGCAGCAAGGCTGGCGACACGCACTTCCCGTTCCGATCGGAGCCCAAGAGCGGCGCTCTTATGGGGCCCGATCTCCGGGGAATCGCGGAGGGTAACAACCTTCGTCTCGACCTGATTCAAGCGCACGCAGACTGCACCTGGGAGCTTGACCAAGGTCTTACCCACGGAACTGAGAACCTCCAAAGCTGTATCGCGCTTGTCCACTTCCTTGGCGATCTGCTCGGAAACGGTGAGGATCGCGTTGCCGTCGCGGTCGGTGATTGCCTGGACCAGGGCGATCTTCTCGTTTCGAGGGTCCATGATTTGGATGATGAGGCCGGGCAGGTCAATGTGGGTATCTTCGATGGTTACTTTGACAGCTAGATGGAAGGTGTTGGGGTTGGCTTGGACAACGGGGGGAGCAGCAGCGGTTTCGACGGATTTCCGGAAGTCGCCGCTTCGTTTTTGCGCTGCGGCGATCCGCTGGTAGAAGTCCTCGGCGGCAGCGTTCTTCTGGTCACGCAACCGCTGGGAGTGATCCTTAAAGAAGCTGAGCGCCTCGCGCTCCAATGCGGGGAGCGTAGCCTGGAAGTGCTGCCGCCACTCGTCGGAATTGAAGAGCCGCTTCGACAAACCGGCGAAGGCCGACGAAGCGGCGTCGAGCGTGACGCCGTCAAGATGCCAGCGGCTAAAGTCGAACTGGCTCCAGTCCTGTTGATCGAATTTTGGGGGACCACATCGTGATTGCATAGCGTTCTCCTTGGATTAGGGCGGCGGCAAATTGCTGGCGCGAATGAGTACGCCAGTTGAATTCGCTGAAATGCCGGTGGTGAGATTGGATGTGACAATGACGCGCACGGGGCCGGGAGCTATGGGAGCGCCGGCTACTCGAAGCGCGCCTTCGCCTATTCGCACCGAGTTCGCGCTGACGACCAGGTCCACGCCAGTGATATCCATGACCGTCGCGCCACCGCCGAAGTCAACAACGTTTCCGGTCACGTTCGCGCGTGTGGCAAGGAGGATAACGGGCGACAGAGAACGCTCCTGGGCCGCTCCCATGCACTGGTTACCCTGGAAAAGAAGCGAATCGATTGCACCAACGAAGACAAAGAAGAACAACGGGTTGGGGCCTTCCGAGAAATGGTTGTTTTGTACCAGAACCTGTTGGACCTGCTCCGGCACTCGCCGGTCCCCTCCGATCGCTAGAGCGGTTCCGCCGTTGTCGCGCACGATGTTGTCCTGAACACGGATCACTCCCCGCGCCCCCTGCAATAAGATGGCGCCGAGAAATCCGCCGACCTTTGGGGCGGCTGCATTCCCGGTGATTGTGTTCCCGCTAATTTCCACTCCATTCGCATCCTCAAAGTATACGGCAAACCATCGGAGGAATTGGTCTCCGGGAGCGACCGGCGTATTGTCGGTAACAACATTATCGATGAACCGCACATCCTGGCTCTCGCCGATAACGATGGCGCCTCCGAACTGGAGCGATCCGGCCGGAACATTACCTTGGCATGTCCGCACCCGATTCCGCGAGATGCTCGAGCGGCGCAGAGCCGTCGCGTCACTGAAAGTTCCTATTCCGAAACGGCGGGCTAACTCGATATGGTTCTCTTCGATCGTGACGTCAAACAAGTCCTCGCGGAGCAGAATCGCATGCCCGGACGCGTTAATCAGCCGGTTGCCGGACACGGTGGCTCCGCTTGCTGCGCCGTGCAGGATGAGCAGACCCTCATCAGCCGGCCCGGGCGCCGCCATTTCCATGGCTGTGCCCAGGAGCAAGTTGTTTCGTACCGTGCACAAGGCCGCATCCAGTTCGATGGCCACGCTGGGGCACTGGACGCTGTTCTGATCCAGATCGGTGAAAAAGTTGGAAGAGAGGATCCCCTTGCCTTGTACCGCCAAAGCGTTGCTTTGGATCAGGTGGCGCAGATTAATCACGGACAGAAGTCTGACGAGGAACTCTGTGTCTCGTCCACCACCGCCGAGCTCGATACCAGTCTGCGAACAAAACGAGAAGCTGTTGTCCACGATCGAGATATCGGCGCTAACGACCAGATCCGTTTTGAAGATCCCACGGAAAAAGGTGAAGAAGACGTTACGGTGCACCTTGTTGATGAGCGCCAATCCGAAAGCCCGTAGGTTCCCGGCAAGGTTAGTTCCGGCAGCAACCGTGTTGTTGACGGTCAGTGGACCGCTCGCCGTCAATCCGGTTGACGTCATAGCACCTCCCAGGAGCGGTCCGAAGACTTGTGCAAGCTCAGCCAGCGACATCCAGATAATGCCATGGAGTCCCAGCCATTCATTTGCCGCGCAGTCGAGGTCAACGATGATCCCGGCGTGGATAAGCCCGGCAAACAGGCCAAGCACAAAGTTGTCCTCAACCTTGACGCGAATTCCATAGACGATAAGCGCACCGATGAGAGATGTGACGTCGTTCTGGTGTATGCGAGCGTTCAGGAAGAGGAAACCCAGGACCGCGACTTGAGCCGTGATCAGGTTCTGGAAGATGACGACGCGATTCCCCGTGAAGATGAGCACGCCAGCGGCCTGGAAGTTCGAAAGCGCGGGTGTGGCCCGGAAGGCATTCGAGACCAACACCTGAAACTCGTCAATGGTGCTTCGGGAAAGGGTGATGTCGGTAGTGAACCCTTCCCGAGGCAGCCCGCGCATCTGATTATGAACGATCTCCAAGCCGTGCACCTGGTTGATGAGGATAGAGATCTGCAAAGCCAGGATCTGATTGTCACGGACTTGCAGTTCTCGTACTTGTCCGCTGGTAGAAGTCACGGCCTTGGTCGCCAGGAGCGCGTTACGAGCGATCTCGCAGTGGCTGCAGTCTCCGGCCAAGTCGATCGCTCGGGCGGCCGGGATCTGGTCATCGGGCCGGCCGGGCAGGTTGACCAATATACAGTCCTCGACGCGGCAGAAGTGGGACTCGGTCATCCTGACCAGGGCTTCGGCAGCCACCGAAACGACGAACACGCTCTCGAGGCGTACGTGCTCAGTACGCTCGATGTTGAGAAAGACCCTTGGGGCACCTTGTTGCGGCGCGAAAAAGATGCGGGTAGCCGGCCCCATGCCTCGAAGAATGACCTTGCTCTTGGTGTTGTCGAGCAACAGGCCGGTTGTTACCGTGTAGAACCCGCGCCCGATACAAACAACGCCGCCCCGGTTCCCCAGTGCATTGATGGCCTGCTGGATGTCGGTGAATTGGCCGTGGCTGTCAACGCCGTCGCCGACGGTGACCGTACAGCCGGCCTCACAACAGAGGGGGGGCCAGTGCTCGCGGCAGTCCGTGAAGGTCGTGCTTTGGATATCGGTACCCCAATGAATGAAGCCAAGCCGGCAATAATGATGGAGAATGCCGCGGGGTGGAGCATTCTGGAGGACCTCTACGGATCCGTCCGTCGTCCGGGCCGCGAAGGCCCAGTAATCTCCGATCTTGAAATTGCCGCCCGCCGGATCGAGGCTGAAGCTGACGCGGATCCCGTCCTCGATGTCGATAGGACCTGCGGTCACGTCAAGGAGTCCGTTGGCATCCACGTTTTGCGACTGATCCCAACGGCGCACCCGGGTATGGCGTGAGGGATCGGTAGCGTCGAAATTCACCGCGCCGGGAATGGCCGGGGCGAAGGTCAAGATGCGGTTGGCCTCGTCGATGGCCGTGATTTGCGCCATGTGGCCCGCCAAGCCTTGGAACTCACGGAAATCATCGGTGATTTCGATCCAGTTCCCGACCTCAAATCGCAAAACCTGATCGCGGCCAACCTGCTGAACCGTCACCTGAGTAGGAGATGGGATGGCGGAGACGGTGGACGCGATGGTGGCGTTATTCCTGGACCATTTGAACTTGGCGGGGGCGCCGCCACCGATGGGACCCGTGGAGTGGATTTCGACACGGTAAAGCCTGTTCTCCAAGCCTCGATAGCCGCCGCTGGGGGAGATGATGCATGGGTCGTCGCTGGCGGGGGGCGCGATGGCCGAAGTCGTGAGCCGGCCCGCCGATGGAGCGATAGTTTGGTCCCAGATGTCAATGTCATCGTCGCAACCGTGGCTCCCTACGTTCTCGAGAGCGCGGACCTGCCACACCGACTGGATGCGTGTAGTTGTATCGGGGCCGCCGAGAGCGATTTCGCGGATGGAGGGATCTTCGAGGACAGTGACCTCGCGCTGCCAGACGTCGAGGTATATGAGGTCGGTGGTATTGGCGGCTGCGGCCAAGGCTGGGGGCAGCGGGGCGGGAAGATAGGGTTGGTCATTGTACGGGGTGGGCGCCGTACCGCGCATCTCGCCGAGATCAGCTTGATAGTCGAGCGGTGGGAGTCCGTGGTTTTCCACCTGAATTCCATCGACGTACATGCGGCCAATGCCGATATCAAAGGCGCTGATTGCGGTTGGAGTGATCAGGAACGCGTCGGGCGTCGTATTGGGGACGACGCAGTGGCTTATGATGTCGATAGTTTCCGAGCGCCAGCGCCGGTCGATGATTTCGATCAGCTCGTTGAAGTCGGCATCCAGATCGACGCGGCCCTGCTGTTTGAAGACCCCCGAATAGTCCCTTTGGGGCTTAAATGTGAATCTCGTGTAATCGCCGGCCATGGGCGCCTCCTAGTTCAGGTTACATAAATGATTCCGGGATCCAGTCCGAAAGGCAGATACTCCTCCAGGCGGATCCTCAGGTTCGTTTCCCGCTGTGGCTGTTTGAGATGAGAGAAGACGCCCATTTCCGAGCCGTCTTCCGCTCCGGTGCGGATCTCCACGGGACAGTTCAGGTGGAGCTGCGCGTAGCCGGGGTCGCCGTAGTGGATAGAAGTGAACGATGGGACGATGCGCGCGCGAACCTCGCCGATGATCGCCGCCTTCTGCACGGGCGTAAGGGGTCCATTCTTCTCCGCACGCTCGATCTGGGTGGCGATCTCGAGGTCTGGCTGGCACCGGTGCCGCCGGGGCGTGAGGGACTGATGAGGTACGAAGCTGAACCGTACGCAGCCTTCCTGGCGCTGATCGGCCATCACCGGCTCGGTGAAGATAGCCTCGCTGGCCAGAGGAAGTTTGCGGAAGAAGGAGCGTCCGAAGATCGTAACCCGCTCGAGCGTGCCGGGTGGCCCGGGCTGGTCGTTCGTACCCGTAGCAGCGATCGCCGCGCCGCCCAAGCCGTCCACGATCGAGTCCAGCAGTGCCAAACTATCGGCATGATTGGGTAGCCTTAGCGGTCCCGTGATGCTAAAGGCGATCTGGAGGCGGAAGGCCGCGTTGATCGTTGCGCCGGCGCCGTCCACGCCTTCGACGATGACGCTGGGCAATGTGGTACTGGGCGCGCCATCTTCGTCCAGGGCGCGTCCGGGAACAAGGGTAGTGTGGAGGAGGCGCAGGATCTGCGTTTCGCCCGTCACGCGCATTCCGCCCTCCACCAGCAGCCCGCTGAGAGTCAGTTCCGCGCCGGGATGATCCGCTGGCACCTCGAGTTCTCCGCCAGCGGGCAAAATGTGAGGGCGTCTGCCGTCGCCGGCTTGAATCACCAGGAAGCTGTCGTCGGCCAGTTCCAGGGGCGAGTTGAGTGCATAGCTGCGGTTGTCCAGGATGGTGATCACCGTGCTGGGGCGGCCCCGCGTTACCCAGTCATTTATCGCGTCGTTCAGCGACGGAAAGTCGGGAGCGGCTCCGCCTTCGAGCACATTGATGCGTACGGCGGGCACCTCGGAATGGACCAGCCATTTCGCGCGCGGATACGGACCTCCACCAAGATCCGCGCTGAAGCCGTAGTGGTAATGTACATCGACGCTCGTGACCGGGACAAACGTGGTACCGAAGGCGATGCGGCCGCGGCGGACGTCAATTCCCACGATGTTTCCAACCGGCTGGGACCAGGTTTCCAGATCCCGGCACCGGATCTGTGCGACCGCCACAGCAACTCCATCGCGGATGACCACCATGCTGTCGTTGGAGGTGAGACCGTAGAATTCGTCTGGATCCTTGAAGAAAGCGGCGGGCCGAATGGGACCGGGGACGTGTAATTCGGTGGCCAGCCCCGCTTCGTCCCCTTCCCGTCGAAGCCGTGAAAACAGCGGAGCGCGATTGCCGAGAGGACTGAAGTGAAATTGCCAAGGCAAAGCGCCCTGACGCGCGACGACATTTTCCACGCGATAGGCTCGAAGCCGCCACAGGAAAAAGCCGATATTGCGGATGTTGTACCAGCCTTCGTCCTGACGCGGGAAGCGCACGTCCACAGTATGGCTCATGAAGTCAAACGGGCCGTTGAGGCGGTCGACGACTTCCGGACTGCGCAGGTCGGGGCAGCCGGTGCTATGCATACGAAGGTGATTGAGGTTCTGATTCCAAATGAGCAGCTCAAAGAACTCGACGGCATGGGCGGCCCAGCCGGTGACATCTCGGGCCAGCTCTTCGAGCATCGGAAGCGTGCCTTTGCGGCGCCGGTAGTAGATGGTCTTGGCGACGTCGGCCCTTGTGCGAATGGCGTTCGTGGCCCGCAGATCCGGTCCGGTGAGGTCAGGGAACAATCCGCGGGCTGTATCGGGGGCCTTGAGGTTCTGGGCATCGTTCAGGAGGTTGTTGCTGACCAGATCGCCGATGTACGGGATGGCCCAGCGCTCACAGGTTTCGATAAAGAAATTGTCCCAGAGGAGCTGGATGTCGGAGTGAACGATATCGGCCTGCTCGGTCACGATGCGAAGGAGATCACGTAGAGGGAATCCTTCCCGCTCGTCGCGCTCACGGTACAACGTGGGCATCAGATCGTAGAGCCGGTCGGGATCGCCAATGCCGTTGCTCATAGATGCCTCCTAGTCCGGCAAGCCGCAGGACGTGATGATCTCTATGTCCTCTGACGGCGTCTCGACTGCGGCGACCTCCGCCGGCAACGCAGGCGGCCACGGGATCGAGTTAGGCCGGGCGGGAAAAATGCGTAACCTGCGCTGCACCGGATCTGCGGTCGCGCCGCGTGCGGCGAGGAACCCGGGGGACTGGTTCTTGAAGTGGAAGATGTCGATATCGACGGAGGCGACGCCCCCCACCTCCTGCAAGACAGCGTAGATGTCGCTGAGCGCGAGCGGTTGGCCGAACTGCAAGGCATCGAAAGAGAGAGCGTTCAATAAAGCCGTCGTCGAGGCGTCCGCGACATTGCTGGCGACGAAAGAAGGCTCCACACGGACAGTGGCCTTGACGACAACGGCCACTGGAACGTAGTTGTCCAGGAAGAGGGCGTGATTCGGATCGCGCTGCGTATCGAGGCTGGCGTGAATTCGGGTGAGATCGCTGGCGGTGAAGAGTTGACCTTCCTGCGCGCCGATCGTTAAGTGCACGGCGCGCGCCTCGCGGTCCCACACCCAAGTGGCCAACGCCTTGGCCACCTCGCCGGAAGAGCGCACCAGGTCCTCGAAGTCGCGCAGAGAAACGGCCCGCCCGAAGGTGCGGACGGTCGTGGGGGCATTCTCTCGGGCCTGCTCGATCGACTCCGGATCAGCCCCTCCGGTAGCTTCCGAGGGATTGGTGACGGACTTCAAGCCGACGGGCAGATCCAGCGGAGTCCGGAGTGAACCCTCCCTAACTCGGCCCGCTAGGCCAGAGCCCTCCCGATAATCCGCCACTACGTTGCCGCGGCCGGAAGGCAGGCGCGCCCCAGAGCGTCCATCACCGAAACCTACCGTCACGGTTCCATCATCGGCAATCCGGGTCGTGTAGACCTGGTCCGCTGGACCTTTGCCGAAGAGGCTGGGCATTTCGGTCCACAGGACGTTGTTGACCATCACCTGAAGTGTCGACTCCGTTCCTCCAGGTTTGGCGCTGGGAATGTAGGTGAGTGGATTTTTCTGCAGCTCGAACTTCTGGAAAGCGGCTGAAGCATCGCCATCTCCCAAGACTTCGTCAGTGACTTTTTCGCCGTGGCTCGCGAGCGCAACGTTGCCAAGCAGCACCGCCGCGCTCGCGTTGAACTGGAACGGCAACTCGGACTGAAGTGTTATGGCGAGATAGTCCTGAATGGAAGACCCTCCGGTCCCTGGCACGATCAGGAGCCGCGAATCAACCACCATCACCACTACGCGTTGGAAAGCCGGCGCGGGATCGGCGTCTGAAAGCGCCGTTTGCAACTGGGTCCTGGCGCTGCTTAGAATGCTGGGCGCCGAATTTAGCGTTATTGTGCGGGGTCCGATGGGGCCGAAGCTAACCGAGAATTCGCGGGGTGGGTTCGTGATGGATGGGAACGACTTGAGGTCGCCCGAGAGGAGCGCGTCGATCCGGAACGCGCCCGGCGAGACCAAGCCCAGTTCACCGGCTGTCGTCGGGTCGGCCGAGGTGGGACCAAACGTGATCGGCAGTCCCGGAACTCCTGTAAGAAGGATCAACGTGTTCTCGGTGTTCTCGGCGTGGGTGACGCGGCACTGTGCAAATTCGGGCGTGAGCGGCAGAGACGCCGTGAGGCTGGCTTGAAGCTGCGTAGCAGCGGTACTGGGGTTAGTGGGGTTAGTGGGAGTGGAGATCAGGCTAATCGTTCGGGGTGGCAGTGTCCCGATAGTGACGCTCAATTCGGGCTCGCCGCTGGTGAGCATGAAGGTAGCAGGGAGAGCAGCCGATCGCAGGCCGGTGAGCTCTTGTGAGTGTTCCGTATCGAGACGCAACTCAAGGGCTGTGGTCAGATCATCGGGCGTAGTATTGAAGGTAACGTCGAGACCGATCGCCGCCACGCTAGGCACCTCGGCGGACGTTGGCTCTCCGGCCGAGTCGCGAAGAATGACTTGACGCCCTGCTTCGATGGTCTTCAGCGGAAGTTGCACGCCCGGTGTGAAGGCATTGTTCTCAATGGAGCGCCCAATCTCCACGGTTTCGGAATCGATGCGGCGCGCAGGGATATAGATGGTAGGACCGCTCAGTTTCTCGGGGTAGCGGTACCCCCAAAACTGGATGCGCGGGCTCGTGATCTCGTAAATGACTGTGGTTCTGCGGTCGGAGATAGTGGACGGTGCGGACGAGAGAGTCACGCGTGTGACCGTATCCTGGACGGGGGAGGTCGCGGCAGAAGGAGCCAGAAAAGTGGCCTGTCCCTGACTCACGGCAGTGACCGTGACCAGGTGGTTCTCATTGCCCTGGGAGATCAACAGCCACGTGCCAACGGCGATTCCTTCATATTTCGAATCCAGCTCGAGAACGTTGCCCACCGGCGTATAGGCATAGCTGGCGAATGTGCGGCGTTTCCAGATAAAGACTCCAGATCCTGCCGGTGGAGGCGGAGTTTCTACGGCCTCCGTGTACTGAGTCGGGGCGTTGTAGCCGAAAATGCGGAAGGTGCGGTTGAAGGCGTAGGCGCGCGAAGTGAAGCTCCAGTTCGAACCCTGTATTGGACCGGACCAATGCAGGGAAATACGATCTTCGTCCACCCGAAGTTCACGCACGGTGAGCTCTTCCAGTTGACCTGTGGTCGGTTCGAACAGCAGGAAGCGGTTGCCGGGAGAGATCGCCGCCGCGGCAGCCAGGCCTTCGGGTCCTGGGGCGAGGATCCCCGACGTGCTGCCCTTCGCTAATGGATTGAAGCCCTCGGGCGCGGGAAGAATCCGCAGGCTATTTAGCTTTGCGTCGGCGAGGATGGATTCGAGCGTTTCGTAGATCTGAGGCTTTTCGTCATCGGCGGGTACGCTCTGTGCGCGAAGCCCAATGGGGATCCGCAGGGAGGCATTCTTATCCAGTGTGAAAGCCAGCAGCGTAGTGGCCGCGACACCTGGGCGCAATTGGTAGTCGAGCAGCCGCGCCATGCGGAGGATCGAATCCCGAAGACGTGCTGTGCGGAGATAGCCCTCATTGGCGATGCGCTCCTCATAGAAGGCCAGCACATCGGCCACCGTGGCCCACATGTCCAGCAACGTGATGGCGTAGTCGTCATCGCTGCGCGTTTGGAGGGCCGAAAGAGCCTGCGTGCGCGCGATGCGCTGCAACATCGATTGCCGGAAGCTGGAATACGTGCCCACTCGAAACACGATCGCCGTGAGGCCGGGCCGGTTGAACGCCGTGATCGGGGTCGAGCCGGGGAGCTCACAGCATCCGCAGGTGTCGGCTTTCATTTGCCGCCTCCCGGCGTGATTCGAAGCACGCCGTTCTCCTGGAATGCGGGGTCGTTATCCAGCCGGGGGATTTCCCATGGGCCGATGGGCAGAACGCCCGACGCCAGCTCGCCGTTGTCGGTCTTGCCGAACCTCTGGAAGATCGTAACGAACGCCGACAGCACGCCCTGAACCGCCTCAATGGCGGCATAGATTTGGCTGAGATAAACGCTTTGCGCGAACGTGAAATGATCGGGATGAAAGAAACCCCGGCTGCCGTCCGCGTTGACTCGATTGCCGAGCGCCTGCCGCACCGCCTCCACCACGTCGCCTCTGAAATGGTCCGGCTCCACGCACAACTCGAAAACGAGTTCCAGCGGGACATACTCGGCGGATCGGATCTCCAGATCGTAACCGGCCAGCTTGTATCCGGTGAGAAAGTTCCGTACGCGGCTGGCTAGGCCCTGAGCCAAGCGGGTGCGCCCGCCGGGTTCGGTGATGAGGTCGTCCGGGTCGGTCGGATCGACGCCGACAAAGACCGTGTACCAGCTTCCGGTCCAGCGAAAACTCGCCACCGCGCCCGCCACCTCGGGGAGTTTCTTGGCGGCGGCGGTGTAGTCCGCTTCCACTACCGCGCGAAACTGCTCGGCGCGGAATTCGGCCGGAGCGAACTGGCGAACCGCTTCGATAGTCTCGGCATCGGTTCCATCTTGAGCCGCCAGCGGATTGCGAATTCTCCGAATGGCGGGCCATAACGGCGCCACCGTGGGTTGTACGGCGTGAGCCAGCGCTTCCGCGCCGACATTCCCGGCGCGGCCGTTGCCGATCCGGTAGACGGCGGTGAATGCGGTGGCGCCAACGGGCCGCTTTCCGTATTCGTCATCGCCGAAACGCACCGTGGGACGGCCGTCGTTGTCCACCTCCACGGTGAAGTGCGGCGCGGACTCGGGGCTACCAAGAAGATCGGGAACCGGCTCCCACAACTGTCGCGGACTGCCGGGGAAGTCGATCAGGAGCGCGATGGCGGGTTTCGTCTTTCGGACGGCGCAGGTCAAGTCGGTCCGCGCCGTGACGATTCTGGCGGTGGTCAGATCGTAGTCGACTTTGTCCGGCTGGCACTGCATCGTTAGCGGGTCATTGAGCAGACGAAACCGGAATATCTTGTCCGCGGGGACCGGCGTTTCAGGCGCGAACTGCTCCTCGACCGTGCGGCCGTGATCGGCCAGGACGATGTTTCCGCGGGCCACCGAGACGTTCAGCAGAGGGTCCCTGCCGGGAATGCGCGCGGAAAGACATAGCGGAAACCGGAGGGCATCCACGCGCCGCCACGTCACCCGTAGCAACGGCAACGGCGTATCGCCGCTTTGAAAGACCTGGAGCTCACCGTCCTGTGTCAGCCTATCCCGATAGGCGGGGTCAACGGTGGGCATTGGCGTGCCTTCCAGTTGGACCACCTGCCGATGGGTGGGATCGGCATCTGCTTTCGCGCCGGTCTTTGGACCCATGACTTCTTCCAGGAGCAGAAAATCATCAGCGGCGAGAACAGGCAGGAACGCCTGGCGTTCGCCAACTCCGTCCGCCAGAAAGTAAAGGTAAGCGGTTCGAGTTCCCTTGGGGAGACAGCATTCGAGATTGCCCCAGGTGTGCAGGAAGATCGTGTTGTTGTTAATGCTCACCGTGAGCGGGAAGGCGGTCTCGAAGACTCGCACTTGCGCGAGCGCGGGATCGGAGTCGAAGGTCTCCGGTGACACATCCGCCTCCGGAATCACTACACCGGGGGTGGCACTCTTGTTACGAAGTGGCGCTGTAACGCGGCTCAGGATCTTCGTCGTACCTAGCGGAATTTCGCCGACGCTGCCTACCTCAAAATGAACAAAGGTCCACGCGTTGCGCCCATCATGCATGGGGTAGTCCACCAGACGCGCATGTTTCTTGGCCGAGGCTCGCTGGCGGGCCGTGTCCAGGTAGGCCTCGTTCGCCACGGCGTCTTGGAAGTAGCTGAGATTGTCGCCTTCGAAGGCGAGCAACTCGAGGAGCGCGATCCCCTGTTCAGCCGGGGATCGCTCGAGCCAGCCGGGGTTGAGTTGCGGAATCAGATCGATAAGCAGCTGGCGGAAGCTTGCGTAATCCTTTGCGAGATAGTCGATGACGGGTTCGGCGAACTGATCCGGAGGGCAGATTTCCAGCTCGCGGCAGTCGAAGTCGGTTGGACACCCGGCCTTGAAGCTGATAGGTGCGATAGAAAACTGAACGTCGAGAGCGAGGTTCTGCTGCTGGAATGTTCCATCCGGCTGAAGGCTCCAGCCTAGAGCCAGGAAGTACGTGGAGAAGTCGCCTTCCTCGCTCACGGCGATCTCGAGTCTGCTGCCAACCAGGCTGGCCTGAAGCGGGCGGATGTTGACGATCCGCGTTCCGCCTTGAATGATCACGAGGCCGAGGTTCGCCGGCAGCGTAAGGCCGTAGGCGCCATCGGGATCGGAATGCGGCGGGTCGGGCAGCGGCTTGAGAAAACTGACGACCAGGACATGCTTGTGGATCGCGAGCGGACGCCGCTCGTATTCGACGAAGTCAATCCCGTTCAGGACCGGATGGGTGAGAATGTCGGCGCGGCGTTTGGCATCCCGGCAGATCGGCCCAAGCTCGACAATCGTTGGCATACGGTTTCTCCTACACCGGTCCCGCAGGAGTGAACACATCTCGGCGCGGGCCGCCCCCGGAACGTTTGCTGTAGACGACGGACACGCGCAACTCCGATTCCACCGACTCCACGTCTACGGATTCGACCTGAATCACTCCATCCAGCCACCTTTGGAGCGAGCCCTGAACGAGGAACTGCGTCGCGGTGGCGAGCGCGTCGCTGTTGGGCATGAAGACGAGCTGTTTGACGCCGCACCCGAAGTCGGGGCGGTTCACGCGTTCACCGGGGTTGGTGAACAGGACCTGAAAGATCATGTCGCGGATGTGATCATCTTCGGCGGTCTCGGCGGACCGGCCGCGACCGTCGATGTGAAAAGGGAAATCCAGAAAGAGCACCATGGCTACGTTCTCACTTTGATGTCCGGATTCGTCGTCACGTGGACGAGGCCGACGTCAAACTCGATCTCCAGCGCGGCCTGCTTTTTCTGCAGGTGATTGATCACTCCATTCGCGATGGCGATGAACAGCGCACGCCGGTCCTCTACCAGTTTTTGCGGCGCCGAAGGCAGCGGCCCTATCAACTTGGTGAGAGCATCTTCAATCTCCTTGGCCATGCTGTCGTCGAACTTTGCCAACGCGCCGGCATAAAGTTCATCAGTAGACATGGGCTCCTCCTATCCGCATTTCACTTTCACCGACAGCAGGCTCGGCGTCGGCGGGGGGAATGGCGGGACCGGTGGCGCCGGTGTGACTGGAGAACCCAATGCTAGTTGGCCAGGATGCACGTGCGAATTGAACATCGACACGAGCTGATTGAGATAGGTCAAAAGGTTGTCCCCGAACACCAGCGGGTGCGTGGCGCTTTGCACCAGCTCGATCTGTGGCGCCTCGACCACCACTTTCGTGGCGGCCTGCATCTTGATCTGGCCTTGCTGCACCGTGACTTTGATGAGATTGCTCCCATTGGAATCGCTCAGGGTGATCGTCTTACCGCCGTCGTCTAGGGACAGAAGCAATCCCTCTTCGGTACGGATGATCTTTCGCGCCGGTGTCGTAGCCGCGCCGGTCTCGTCTTTCGGCAACTGGCCGCTGCCCCACCAACACCCGGTCCAGATGGGACGCGAAACGTCGCCCGACTCGAACTCGATCCACACGCCCGCATCGGCGGCAGGCACCGTGTAGACCCCCACGCCATCGCCGGAATAGGGAAGCGTCGGTAAGGCCCAACCCGTTTCCACGTCTAACAACACCTCGTGAACCTTGGCCTTGATGCGTCCCAGGCTGAGCGGATCCTGATTGTCGGTAACCAAGCCCCGATACTTACCGAAAAAACGTCCCGTCTGCTGGTCCTGCGATGCGAGGCTGTCGGTTAAGGGTTCCATCGAATGATTCCTTTAGCCCGGAAGCGCGTTGCTGACCACAAACGACTCTCTGCCGGATAACCCAACTGCGTTCCGCCGCAGCGTGAAGTTTTGCTTGTAGGAATCGGGTGAGAGGATGTGATGCACCCGTTCCACGTAGTAGGTCCCGCTGAACTCCTGACCAGCGCCGCGCACGAGGATCGGACGCTTGGCGCGCATCAGGCCGCCGTAGGCCACCGTGTTGAGCTCGCCATCAGCCGTGATGGCGAAAGCGGATTGATCCGCCACGGCTTGGGCGTACGCCTGCAACTCACCCGTGCGGGTGAGTCCAGTCTGGCTCGGAAGCACGCGCCGTTGCCGCTGCGCCGTCAGAGCCGTCTCTCGTCCCAACGCGGTCAGCCGGGAACCGCCGACCTGCGCCTGCTGATTCTCACGGCTTTCCACGTCGAGGTTGGTGGCCTGCGCGGTCGAGGGCCGCAACATGTCGAACCGGGCGTTGAAGCTGTTCACATTGGTGGCGTCCCGCATGTTCACCGACAGCACGCCTTGCGGCGGCAGGTCCAGCCGCGGCGCGTGGAAATGCCCTTGCACGATCCCGGTCAGGCCCTCGGTTTCCACATAGACTTCGAAGCCGTTCCGGCGCGCCAGTTGCTGCAGGAACTGAATGTCGGTTCCACGCTGGATCATCGTCTGATCGTTCTCCTGACGCCTCCACTTGGTTGCGTCGACGATGGGGGTGAACTTGTATTCCGGTGACGAGAAGATCGCGTTGGCGACGTCGCTGTCCGCCATGTTGGGCCAGGGTTTGACCTTCTCTTCTAGGTTCATCAGGACCGTCGGGTCCATCGCCACCACGTTCAAGATCGACGATCCAGGTTGATTGGCGAAGGTCGCGTTGGTCTCGATGACGTAAGCGTTGATGAGCGTCTCGGCCCGTCCGCTGCCCACGGCCACCGCGATTCGAATGTTGGCCAGCCGACTGAATAGGTCGTCGTCGATAAAGGACCAACCCGCACAGCCATCCTTGACGCCGATGACGACCTGCAGGCGAAGCATGTCGGCCATAGTGGCGTGATCCTCCACTTCCATCTGCTGAATGGCCTGGAGCAGTTCCTGGCTGGCGGGCACCCCGTCGATCGACATGGTGTAGGTAACGGCCGGCACCGGTTATCCCTCTGAAGGCGGAACCTTGATGATGCGGCCTGGTTCGGCCACCAGATCCGAGGGCCACAACGCGAGGTTCGCGTCGCAGATGCGCCAGAAGATCTCCGGATCTTGATAGATCCGCTGGGCGATATGATCGAGGCGCTCGCCCTGATTCACGACGACCGCCGCTCGCGCTGGCGTGTCGGGGATGAAGCGCACCTTCTTGAACTTGATCACTTGACCCTGGGCATTCGTGATGCTGTCGGTCTCGACGTTTTCGTAGCGGCTGCCTTTGAAAAACATGGGTCCTCCTTAGAGCGGAATGAGTCCGCGAATGGCGCCTGCCGATTCGCCGGGCCGGACCATGCGGGCGAGCGCTTCCTTCTGCGCCTGATAGGCGATGTAGGCGCCGAAACCGATCGTGTCTTCCTTCAACTCCATGTAGGTGAGGACCCGCATCCCCAGGTCGACTTTTGCCTGGATGGGATTCAGCGCCGGATCGAAAGCCTCTTCGGTGATGGAAAAGCTGGTCAAGCGCACGGGCACGGCGCGCGATTTTCCCCAGACCAGCAGCGTGAGCGGAAGATCGGCCGGACAAATCTGGGCGCTGCCGGCCTGCGCCAGACTGCGATTGAGCAGTACCTGCGTGCTCGGCGGATACAGCAGCAATTCGAGTGCAGCCAGTGCCGGATGGAGGCCATTAGTGGCGACCTCGGGGTTCTGTTCGGGCTGCTCGAGTTGATCGGCGGCATTCAGCACCACGGACAGGTTGATCGTCTCCACGGGCGGGCCGAGCACGCGAAGCGAGTCTTCCCGGGCGCCGCCGACGCTGCTGGGATCCGGAGGTGCAGCGCGATGGGCCAGCGAGCGGGTGAGCTGTTCGGGGTTGTACTGGAACACGACGACCGTGGGCGGCGGGCCGGGCTTTTGCGAGGCGAACACCACCAGCGCGCCTTTCAGGAGTTTGGGGCTTCTTGGGAATTCAGAGGGCATGGGTCACCTCAGGGACGGTACCAGCAGAGTACATTCATAGTTTACTTCGCTAGGCATTCGCGAAAATGGTTGTGCAATCCGTCGGAGTCAGTTGCTCGCCTGGAGGGCTTCCTGGTGCGCTCATCAGATTGAGCAGATCGTTCGGATGATTGCCGTTATTGAGGAGAATGTGTCCAAACTCGTGCGCCAACCCCCGCACTGACGCGGTATTGGTAACAATCGCCATATCTGTGAGAGCAGAGGCGGCTCCGGTAGCACAGAAAGGCGGGAAACTGTAAGCTGGGACGGAAGGGGTCGTTGAGTCAACGTAAAGGGCGCGGATCCGACTGGACAAGCCGAAATCTGCGCTGGCGCCGCTGAACAAGCTTGTTTCTTCTGCTGTCGGGCTGCCGCATGCGGTTGTCTTGTGCAGGATGTTGTCACCGCCCAAAAGGGCTTGAGTCCTCGCGGCGCCTTCCGATCCTCCTCCTACGAAGTTGAAATGTACGCAGCACTGGTTGAAGATGGTGGTTGCCCTATCGAGTTCCTGAACCGGATTGCGGGTCGAGCCATCGAGCGAAACGACATCCACATTAACCGTCGTAATTACGGGGCAACCCGTAGTTGCACCGGGCGAGGTACCCGCCGGAGTCGGCCCCGCAGAGAATCTCTGGTCTAGCCAGCCCATCGTGGTCGGACCCACAATGCCGTCGATATTTGTGCCTGTCAGCCCCGATGCTCGCTGGAACGCCTCGACCGCCGCTTTCGTTTCCGAGCCGAAATCTCCATCTACGCCGAAACGCGGGAGTTCGAAGCCGGCGTCCAGAAGCGCCTGTTGAAGCTTCCTCACCGCTGGTCCCGTATTGCCGGACCGGAGTAGCCGCTCGTTATCGTAAACGGCTTCGAGAACCGCGTCTCCGGCGAACCTCGGCGCCGTCAGATCATGACCATCGCCGATAGTGCGCTGAACGACCGGCTCCGTCGCGCTGCTCTGCTGAATGGTGTGAGCCAGTTCATGGGCGAGTAATCTTCTGCCACTGTCCGTTCCCGGCCAGTACTGCCCCTCGCCGAAAACCACATCCGGGCCCAGGGTGTATGCAAGCGCATTTACCGAACGCGCGGCCTTCCCCGCTTGAGCACCGGTATGGATCCGTACACGACTAAAATCCTGGCCGAATCGCGGCTCGAAGAAACGGCGCTCGGAGTCGGGTAACGCGCGACCTCCGCTGCCGGGGTGATTGAACTCAGGTCCGGTCTGTTCCGTTCCTGACGCAAGCTTACGCTGCAATTCGTCCTCGCATTTCGCGCATGCTCTTTGGACTAGCAGCGGCCTGGTGGCACCCTGCATGGGTTTGGATGCAAGATCCGGCATGCGCATGACGGTTTCCGCTACACGGTCGGCCTCCTGCTCGAAGCGGTCGCCGGGCTGATTAACGGTAAGCTTAGCCTGAATCACACCCTCCCGAAGGAGCCGCTGCGCGGCTTGATTTCCCATCTTGGGATTGCTTGCGCTTCGGTGTGCTGGCGCGGAGCGACTCGGCTTCGCCGGCTGTACGGCATGCGCCTGGCTTACCATGGTTTGGCTTTGCCTAGACACTATCGGATCCTCCCTGAATGGATCGCACCACGGTCCGCGCCACTTCTCCGGCAACCCTCGCCTCGCTATTGGCAACGCCCGTTGACGTCCGCAAATCCGGCCCACGCAACGCCGCCAAAACCTCCACTTCGATGAGAGCATTCAGCCGTGCGGGGTTCCGCGGATCGACTCCCGTCAGCACGATGCGGTCGATGTCGATGATGTGTGCCTCGTCGATAATACCTTCATCAACCGGCTGGCCGAAAACGCGAAAAGAGTCTTCGCGAGCGCTGCCGACACTGCTGGGATGCGGAGGCGCGGCGCGATGGGCCAGCGAGCGGCTGAGCTGTTCCGGGTTGTAGTGGAACACGATTACCGTGGGCGACGGGCCGGGCTTTTGCGAGGAGAACAGAGGCCCACGAGGGGAAAGGGATGCACGTTGCAAGGTTTGTTTCTTCTTGCATTGGCCGCCCATCGTATGATTGCCACAAGTAGCGCACTTGCGCTGCAACACGCCTTTCATGGTTAAGTTTGGCATGTCAGTCGTCCGGGATTTAGCCACTACAAGTTTATTCGTAATGATCTGCTTTATAGCTATACGACGTCTGCCGTCACTTCCTCTGAACAATTAGAACAATTCTGCAGGTCGAAAACTGACCGGTTCGCGTTTATTGCCGAACAGAGGTCTGAACGAGGAAGCGGGTCGGGAAGTCCAATTCCGAAGCTGATCATTCTTGTATCTTCAGGTGGGTCGAAACGCACACTGGATTCCAGTTGCGCAAATTGTGACCCGAGTTGCAATGCCAACTCAGTCCAACCCACGAAACGACCCACGTGGGCATAGAACAGGTTGCCAGGAACATCTTTCACGAAACAATCTGACGAGGTCGTCGGACAGAACGTGATCGTGTTAGCGCAATCAACTGGGCAATTGGCCGAAATTGGTGATTGCAAGGTGCGGGCACTGTTCTTGAAGTCATATTTCCTGCCGGTGCCCACCAGACCTTTCCAGGTCAATGCCGCGCCGCGAATAGCTGCGAGAACAAATGCTTCGCGCCTACCAAGTATTGGCACAGGTGCGGCGAGGAGTGCTCGACCGAATTCACGTTGACCCGGAGCGGAGGCAGCTATCTGAGCGCCAGCCTCGGTCGTTCGCGCAGGCGAGCCGACCCGCGCTTCCTCGGCTAGAACCTTCTTGGCGACAGCCCCCTCGGCAATTCTTTCGGCAGAGAATCCACCACTACGCGCAACCCGTTCCGCTCCCTGCAATCTGCTTTGCAAAGCGAGTATCACCGAATCGGCCTTTGCAGCGCTGACCTGCCTGACGAACCAATCGGTGGCGTCCGGACCACATTTCGGCTTGGGTGGTACTGGAATCGAAACGTCCACCCCCACGGCGCGCATGTTTGGATCAGTTGCCGTGCTGAGGCCTCCTACGGTGGCGTCCACGGAGGAAATTGTCACGCCGGAAGGAGCCGAACGTCGGATCACTGCTAGGCCTCGCTGGGCGCGGCTGCAGGAAAGGCGCTCGTTCAGGTCCGCCGGACCGTCGAAGCTGGCCAGGCCCACAATCCTGATCGTCGCCGTGGGAGGAATCCCTCTGGCGAACGCGTCCATCCGGCCTTCCTCACTTATGAAGGGGGGGAGACCCGGGGCAAAGTCATCGCAGTTGACATTGAAAAGGAACCTGGTGGATGGTGGCGTTATGCTTGGATCGGGTACGCAGCCAGGGGTGCTGGGAACGCCAGCCTTGCACGCGCGCTGAATCGTGTCGCTGCCGCGTTTGCTTCCCTGCTGAATCACATGCGTCAGTTCATGCGCCAGCAGTTTTCTGCCGTGAGCTGTGTCGGGGGAATAGTGGCCTTTGGCGAAGACGATGTCGGATCCCGCCGTATAAGCGAGGGCGTTCAAGCTCTGCGCTGACTCGTCAGCGTGGCTGCCGGTGTGAATCCGCACGTGACCGAAGTCCTGACCATAGCGCGGCTCAAAGAAGCTTCGAACCGATTCGGGCAGAGGGAGACCGGCTCCGCGTGGAAGCTGAATGCCCGTTGGAGATGGTTGAGCCGAACTAGCTTCCTTGCGATGCAACTCCTCCTCGCATTCGGAACACATGCGCTGGATCCGCGGTGGTGTCCCGACAGTCGGATCCGGTAGTCGCATGACCTGCTCCGCCACCCGATCCGCCTCCTGCTCGAACCTGTCACCCGGCTGATTCACGGTCAGCTTGGCCTGAATCACACCATCACGAAGGAGCCGCTGCGTGGCTTGATTTCCCATCTTGGGATTGCTTGCGCTTCGGTGCGCCGGCGCGGAGCGACTCGGCTTCGCCGGCTGTACGGCATGCGCCTGGCTTACCATGGTTTGGCTTTGCCTAGACACTATCGGATCCTCCCTGAATGGATCGCACCACGGTCCGTGCCACTTCTCCGGCAACCCTCGTCTCGCTATTGGCAACACCCGTTGATGTCCGCAAATCCGACCCACTCAATGCCCGCCGAACCTCTGCTTCGATGAGCGCGCTCAACCGGCTAGGATTTCGCCGATCGACTCCGGTCAGCAGGATGCTGTCGATATCGATGATATGCGCTTCACCACTCATGTCTTCATCAACCTCAGGTGCGTTCCGAACTCGGCCTCGGTGAGCATTTTGTCGATCTTGGCGTA
>Ga0136623_10000092_pt1 | contig 21006 bp, 16 predicted proteins | sample AntDrymUQ4492106_2_FD_104656 | JGI IMG/M metagenome (GOLD analysis project Ga0136623, IMG submission 104656) | Polar desert sand microbial communities from Dry Valleys, Antarctica - metaG UQ449 (21.06) | ecosystem: Environmental > Terrestrial > Soil > Desert | place: Antarctica: Dry Valley...
GTCGGTCCGTCCGGCTGCGGCAAGTCGACGTGCCTGAACCTGCTGGCCGGCCTCGATGAGTCATCATCGGGAGCGGTCGAGCATCACGGAAGGCCGGTGCGTGGCGTCAACACGCAGCTCGGAACCTGCACGGTCGACGGCGTGGTGCGCCAGGACGGCACGACCGCCGACCTGATCTTCCCGATCCCGTACCTGATCGAGTACATCAGCCGGTTCACCCTGCTGCTGCCCGGCGACATCATCATGACCGGCACGCCGGAGGGCGTCGCACCGATGGAGGTGGGCAGCACCGTGGCGGTCGAGGTCGAGGGCATCGGCGTGCTCGAGAACAGGCTGGTGGCCGAGCCCGCCTGAGCACTCGTGGAGTCGGAGCGTATATAGGTATATACGATCTGTGCCCGACGCGCTACACGCTGGCGCTTCTGACTCGGTCGTGACGTTCCTCGTGTGGCACGCCCACCGGGCGGGCGTATCGGCCACTCATTGGTCGATCTCCCGTGAAGCGGGTCAAACGGCCAACCACGAGCCGGTCTGCTTCGCGCGTTCTCCCACCGGGTGGGACTTCGGCCACTCTTGGGCCGACACGCCCGTGGGGTGGGAATGGTCTGCGCGCGACCGCGTGGGCGAACCGGCCGGCTGAATCCGCCCCAGGGCCCGATCTGGACCCTACATGCCGCCGAAGAACTTGTTGATGCGTTCGGTGTCGTCGGAGAAAGCCCAGCGCTCGGTGATCTTGCCGTCGCGCATGTGGTAGATCTCGGCCGTGCGGTAGACGAGCTCCTGGTCGCCCATCGTCGCGGTGGCAGTCACCAGCGCGATGGCGTGCTCGTCGTTGGCCACGATGTCGTGGGTCTCGGTCTTGATGCCGGCACCCTCCGGGACGTTGCTCCAGCGCTCCATGAGGGCCTGCTTGCCGCGGATCGGCTCGTCGCGGCCGATTTCGTGCCAGACGACGTCGTCGTCGAGCATCTCCATCTGCGACGTCATGTCACCGCCGGCCTCGATCGCCTCGGCGGCGGCGCGGATCTTCTCGGCGTTCGGATGGTCGGCCATCGGTCCAGTGCCTCCTTGTGGCGGGTGTTCGGTCCCCGAAAGAGCCGGGCGGAACCCTCGGCACAGTACGCCGGGTCCGTGGCCAGAACAAGGAGTTCCGGAAGGGCCGCCGTCCCAGGCCTCCGTTGACCCGCCGCACGGGTCGGCTGCCGTGGAATATGCGGTTGCGCCGATCGCGATAATCCGGACATGGCCATGGCTGAACCGATCCGCCGGTGACCCGCAGCGAGCCCTCGGGCGGGCGGGACGAGGAGTTCTGGCGCAACTACCTGTCCAACCCCGATTCGCTGCAGACCGTCGGGCGCAGGCTATTCAGTCGGATCCCGGCCAGCCCACGTTGTCAGCTCTGCGCCGCCCCGTTCGCGGGCGCCGGAGGGTCCCTCATGCGGCTGATCGGGAAGCGGCCGTCGGATGGGAATCCGAATATGTGCAATACGTGCCAGAAGGTGCTGATCAAGCACCACGGCGGAGCGGAGGTCGACGGGTCGATGCTATTCGCCGACATTCGTGGCTCGACCGCCATGGCCGAACGGATGTCGCCCGGCGAGTTCCACGCACTCCTCGACCGCTTCTACACCACCGCGTCGGAAACGGTGTTCGCCCACAACGGTGTGGTCGACAAGTTCGTCGGCGACGAGCTGGTCGCGGTCTTCCCACCGGTCTACGGCGATCGTCACGCGGAACGCGCGGTAGAGACCGCCGCCGCTCTGCTGCGCGCCACCGGCCATGCCGATCCCAGCGGCCCGTGGGCCCCGCTCGGGGTGGGGGTTCACACCGGCCGGGTGTGGTTCGGCGCGGTGGGCGAGGGCAGCCACGTCGAGGTCACGGTCGTCGGCGATGCGGTGAACACGGCCGCCCGGATCACGGCCCAGGCCGCGACCGGCGAGATCCTCGTCTCGACGGATGCGGCCGCGGCCGCCGGCCTGGACCCGGCCCTGGAGCGCAGGAGCCTGGAGCTCAAGGGCAAGGAGCTTGCCACCGAGGTGGTGACCCTGCGGGTCGACCGATGACCGACGCGGCTCGGGCGTGACGACCGAGGTGGTCCTGGTCGGCGACACGCACCTGCCGCGCTTCGGTCGCAGCCTGCCCGCACCACTCACCGACGCGCTTGGCATCGCCGACCGCATCCTCCACGTCGGCGATCACACCGAGCCGTTCGTGGTCGACCTCCTCGAGGCCTTCGCGCCGACCGATGCCGTGGCCGGCAACAACGACTCGCCCGAGATGATGGAGCGGATGGGCCTCGCGCGCATCGTGACGGTGGAGGAGGTCCGGATCGGGATGACGCACGGGCATGCCGGCCCCGGACGCACGACGCCAGATCGGGCCGGTGCAACGTTCGCGGATGCTGCCCCACCCGTACACGCGATCGCGTTCGGGCATTCCCACCGGCCCATGGTCGAACGGCACGATGGTGTGTGGCTGCTCAATCCCGGATCGCCCACCGATCGGCGTCGCCAGCCGACGTTCAGCTTCATCCGCATGCGAATACGCGGCGCGGCCCTATTCCCGGAGCTCGTGACCTACCGCTGACCTCGGTCAGACATCGAGATCGCCGCGGCTGCTGCGCGCGGCGACGATGAGGCCAATGAAGGGCACCACGTAGATGCCGGCGTGGAAGACCAGGTCCGGCACGGTGCCCGGCCCCACTACGAGGCAGCCGACTGATCGACCCACGCGAGACCGTCGTCGGAGAGCCGGTGTCTCGGGACAACAGCACGCGGGATGCGACCGCCGGCGGGTTTTCCCGCGCAGGCAAGCGATGGCATGATGCCAGCCCACTTCGAAGCCGATGCATGCCAGTCCACCTTGTGCCTCAGCGGACCGACATCGGCGGACAGGGGACCCTGGTCGTGCGGCTGCCCGCCGAGCGACCGCTCCGGGTCCTCGCCGCCGCGCTGCTCGCGTTCTCGATCGCGAGTGCGCCTTCGCTGGTGCGCGCCGCGTCGACGCTGTCCGATGGCAGCGTCACGCCGACGAGCGGCACGACCGCGACGACGTTCACCTTCAGTGTCGACTACACCTCGACCGGCAGCCCGACTCGGCCCGCCCAGGCCGTGTGGGCGCAGGTCGGAGGCGTCACCGCCACGCTCGTCAAGGTGAGCGGCAGCGCCCATGACGGAACCTGGCGGGGGACCGCGACGCTCCCCGCCGGAACCTGGCTGGTGACCTTCCACGCCACGACTTCCAGCGACCCGCAGCCCGAGCCGCTTCCCGGACCGATGGTCACCGTGACCCAGCCGCCGCCCACCCCGACGCCATCGCCCACGCCGCAGCCGACCGCCACGTCCGCGCCGCCGACGCCCGCGCCACCCACGCGCTCGCCGTCGACGAATCCGACGCCAAGGCCGCTGCCCACGCCGCAGTTGACCCCACCACCGATCGATGGCGATGACGCGACCCGGGGGCGGACGCCAAGCCCGTCGCCGACACCCAGCGCGTCCGGCTCCGCGCGGTCGAGGACGCCCGCGCCGACCCCGACCCCGACTGCCGACGAGGACGACGTTCCTGCCGAGACACCCACGGCTCCCGACCCCGCCGACGACGCGGCCGCCACGCCTCCCGAATCGATGCTCGCGTCATTCCTGATCGTGGGTGGAACCTTGAGCCTCGCCGGCGCGGCCGTCCTTGCCCGCCAGTGGTTCGTCCTACGCCGGGCCCGCCCGCACTGATCGGACGCAACGAGTGCCGTGCCGAGGGTGAAGGGAGCGTCAGCGATCGATGCTCATCGCCTCGTCCCGCCACATTCAGACCACCGCCGCACTACGGGCCGGCAACGCTTCAATTGGCGCCGCAGTGCTGGCTGGGAGCCGCAGTTGACCGGGCTGGTGGACATCCTCACCGTTAGTGCGGCCCCTGTCTGCATCTGACAAGTAGACCTGGTCACCCGGTCAGCCCCGAAGGTCAGCTTTGGCGCCGGCCGACGACGCTGACGAGGGGACGCCGCCAGACGAGCGCATCTGGGTCGAGCCGTTCGAGGCGTCGCAGGACCTCGGCGCGAAGGCGCCGGCGCATCGGCTCATCCAGGGCTTCGAAGGTCAGATCCTCGATCCAGTGCTCGAGCACATCGAGGTATGAGCGTGGCGTGTACCGATGCTCCAGCCACTCTTCCTGGGCACGGACCGAGCGAAATCCGGCCTCACGCAGGTCCGCTGCCGCGCTGCCCGGCGAGGCGTAGGGCCGGGTGCCGTCCCCCGAGCCGGCCGGTGGGGTTTCGATGTCCAGCTCGTCGAGCGCAAGGTCGAAGGCCGCTTCGGGCTCGAACGGATCCTCGTCGGCTCGCCACGCCAGGCAGGCGAAGACGCCGCCCGGTCGGAGGACGCGGAACGCTTCGCGGACGGCGGCCGCACGGTTCGGAGTGAGCTGGATGACGAAGCTGCTCATCGCCCCGTCGACGCTCGCGTCCGGGAGCGGGAGGCTCGCCGCCTTGCCGACCTCCAGGCTCAGCCGCTCGCGACGTCCCGCATTACGCGCTGCATCCGCGGCGAGGTCCAGCATCCTGCGCGATGGGTCCACCCCGATGACCCGGACGTTCGGCCAGCGCTCCAGCGCCGCGAGGGCGAGGGTGCCCGTCCCGGCACCGATGTCGACGATCGTCAGCGGCTCATCGGGCGGCAGGAGGCCGTCGAGACGGTCGAGCAGCCGTATGGCGGACGGCGCGATGACCGGGGCCCACCAATCCCGGTAGGCGGCTGCGTATTCGTCGTAGGGGGCCTCCGCGGGCGGCGTTGCGGATTGCTGCTCAGCGGTCATCGTGGCGGTGAGTCTCTCATGAGCGGCTCGTATCCGCCCCGCGGGCGTAACGGCCAATCCGCCACCGCAATCCCACCGCATAAGAGCACCAGCCAGGCAGACAGGCTGGTGGGTGGCCGATTGACCCACCCGACGCAAAATCAGTGGCCCTTACGCCCTCCCGGTGGTACGCGCCCAGGAGCCAGCACTCGGCTGTACGCATCACCGATGGCCGAATGTGGCGAGTCCGAGGCCCACAAGGAAGAGCAAGCCGAGAATGCCCACAGAGCATTACGTCGCCCGCGTGTACCCGGCGTATATAGGTATATACCGCGGACGACCCCCACCACGACCGAGCGCCGCGGGTCGCACAATACACACGTGACGATCACCGCGGGCATGATTGGCCATGACGGCGACACAGACCGTCAGGACCAGGCCAAGCCCGGGAGAGCCAGTTGAGACGCGCACAGTTCACCATTTCTGAAGGCGACGGACACCTCGTCGAACCGCTGCCTTTCTCGGAGGCCGAGTACGAGCGTCGGCTGACGGCCCTGCGGCGAGAATTGGCGGCGCTGCACGCGGATGCCTTCGTCTCATTTACGCCGGAGAATGTCTACTACCTCACGGGACACGACACCCCCGGCTATTACTTCTATCAAGCCTGTGTGGTGACCGGCCAAGACATGCCGGTGAACGTCCTTCGGCGCATCGAAGCCACCAATACCGAGTGGCGATCGTGGAGCCGTCGCGTGGTCATCTACGAGGACCGCGACGACCCGGTAGAGGCCACTTTGGCGGCACTGCGGGAGCTCGGGGCCGCATCTGGAAAGGTCGCTCTCGAGGCGGACAGCTTCTTCGTCACGCCTCGGCGGTATGCGGCCCTCGTAGCGGGGATCGAGCGAGCGGGCGGGTCCATCGTCGAGGCCCAGCCGGTGGAGAGGCTGCGAGTCATCAAGACAGAAGAAGAGATCAGATACCTCCGGGACGGTGCCCAGATCGTCACCACTGCGATGCAGGCTGCTGTCGACGCCTCGCGAGAAGGATCCACCGAGAACGACGTCGCCGCGGAGATGCTCGCGGCAATGGCCCGGTCAGGCGGAGAGTACGCGGGCCTGCCACCGTTCATAACGAGCGGCCCGAGGACCAGCCTGTGCCATGCCACGTGGGGCGGTCGGACCCTGGTAAGCGGGGATGTCCTCGCCTTTGAGCTGCCAGGCGTCTCCAAGCGATACGCGGCTCCGCTGTTTCGCTGCGGGACGGTCGGCCCGGCCCCAGAGGATGTGCGCGCCCTGGCCGATGCGTGTCGCGGTTCTCTCGAGGCCGTGATTGCGGCAATCCGGCCGGGAGCCACGTCGGGCGAAGTGCACGAGGTGAGCCGTCGCAACTTCGAACGAGAAGGGTTCGGCGAGCTGTTGGGCCACCGAACCGGCTACTCGGTGGGCATCAACTACCCTCCGGACTGGGGCGAGGGCCATCTCATGTCGATCTGGGCAAATGACGATCGGCCGCTGCAGCCCGGAATGGCCTTCCACATCGTCCCCGGCATCTTCGTTCCTGGGCGGCATCTCATCGTCATCAGCGAAACGGTGCTGGTCACGGCGACGGGCTGCGAAGTCCTCACCCGCTTCCCTCGCGATCTGTTCGAAGCGCCGTTGCGCCACTGATGACGATCGAGATGGAGACGAGGTGGTCGGGTGAGTGAGGCGACGACGAGCCTCCGAGTCGGGCGCCTGGTCGACGGCCTCGGAGGAGCACCGATCACCGACGCGGTCATCGTCGTCCAGGGCGACCGCGTCGCGTGGATCGGTGAGTATGCCGCCGTGCCGCCGGAGTGGTCGACAAGCATCCTGGACTACTCGTCGTCCACGGCACTGCCTGGGCTCGTTGATGCCCATGTCCACATGTCGCTCTTCGCCGATGGACGGACCTACGAAGAGATGGCTGGTGACTCAGACGGCGTGATGGCGCTGGCAGCAGCGCGGAATGTCCGGACCCACCTCACGTCGGGAGTTACGACGGCGCGGGACAACGGCGCGCGCAACCGTCTCGGCTTCGACATCAAGCTCGCGATCGACCGTGGATATCTTGATGGACCTCGAATGCTGGTCGCCGGGCGCCCGATCACCGCCCCGGGCGGGCATTTCTTCTGGTGCGGCGAAGAAGCCGATGGTGAGGAAGCCATCCGCGAGTCCGTTCGGCGGCTCGTGGCAGAAGGGGCCGACCACATCAAGATCATGGCCAGCGGGGGAGGCACGGTCGGCACGGACCCCACACGTGCGTCCTACACGGTATCGGACCTCGCAGCCGCCAAAGCCACGGCCCAGGAGCTCGGCCGCCTGGTGACCGCACATTGCCGCGCGCGAGAAGCCATGGATCGAGCGGTCGAGGCTCGCCTCGACTGCATCGAGCACGGGGAGTTCCTGGACGAGGACGGGGTGCCGCGATTCAATCAGGACAGCGCGGAGCGCATGGTCGAGGCCGGCACCTACCTGAGCCCGACGCTGGCGGCCTACGGCTGGGACACGATCCTGCGGCTCCGCGCGAGCCGAGACGTCGAGCCGTTGGCCTCTGGCGACGCGGCTGCCCTTCAAGATGCCGAGGACGTCATAAAGGGTCGACTGGAGTGCGTGAACAGCCTGCTTGAGCTGGGGATGGGCGATCACATCATCGCCAGTACCGACGCCGGCTGCTTCGACTACTCGTTCGGTCACATGGACTACAACCTCGAGCTGCTGGTCCAGGCAGGCATGAGCCCGATGCAGGCGATCATGTCCGCGACGCGCTTCAGCGCGACGGCATGCGGTGTCGACACACATGTGGGGACGCTCGAGCCTGGCAAGTACGGCGACATGCTCCTGGTGGACGGGGACCCGACGCTCGACATCGGTGCGATCAGCAACGTTCGCGCCGTCTTCAAGGCCGGAGCCCTCGTCCACGACAGCGGAGGACCTACTCGGTAACCAGCGGGTCAGGCCGGAGCGCACGCCTCGTTGCCGGCGGCGTCGACGGCACACACCTCGATCCCGGCGGCGCCCAGGGGCAGCGCTGCGAATCCCGCAGACGACCCCACCACGACCGAGCGCCGCGGGTCGCACAATACACACGTGACGATCACCGACGAACGCAGGCTGGTGACCGTGCTCTTCGCGGACCTGGTTGGATTCACCGGCCGCGCGGAGCAGAGCGATCCGGAGGCGGTCCGCGAATTCCAACGCGCCTACTTCGCGGCGATTGCCGCCGAGGTGGAGCGCTTCGGTGGCACGGTGGAGAAGTTCATCGGCGATGCGGCCATGGCGCTCTTCGGAGCGCCGACGGCCCACGATGACGACGCGGAGCGAGCCCTGCGAACCGCGTTGAGCATCCGCGAGGCGGTCGGGCGACTCGAGGGCGGGCACGAGGTCCGTATCGGCGTGAACACCGGCGAGGTGGTGGGCGGCACGGCCGGGCCCCAGTCGGGCGACTACACGGTCAGCGGCGATGCCGTGAACGTGGCGGCGCGCATTCAGCAGGCCGCAGCCCCGAACGAGATCCTGGTGGGCGGGATGACCCGCCGCCTCAGCGCCGAGGCGTTCGCCTTCGCCCCGCTCGAGGAGTTGGCGCTCCGTGGCCGCACCGAACCGATGGAGGTCTGGCGCCTGGAGCGCGAGCTGCCCGATCGGCCCAGGATGCACGGCGGGGAGGCGCGCCTGGTCGGGCGGGAGCGGGAGCTTGCCTCGCTCGAGTCGGCGCTGGACGAGGCCTCCGGTGGGCGCGGCCTGATGGTTGCTCTGGCGGGGGAGCCCGGCATCGGGAAGAGCCGGCTCGCGCTCGAGGTCCGTCGCGGGGCCGAGGCGAACGGGTTCGTCAGCGCCTGGACGAGCTCGCGGTCGTACGCGTCGGCCTTTCCCTACCACCTGGTGCGGCAGCTGGTGCCGCAGCTGCTCGATCGCCGGGACGGTGCGAGCACCGTGGACGCCCTGCGTGCGGCGGAGGTCGGCGCGGATGGCGAGAACGTCGAGCGCTGGGCAGCCGTGCTCGACGACATGCTCGACGAGGCGCCCAGGGACGATCCACAGCTGGCCGACCTGTCGCCGTCGGGGCGGCAGCGAATCCTGGTGCACGCCATCGGTGGCCTCCTGCGCTCGGCCTCGGATCGAACACCGATGCTCCTCGTCCTCGACGACCTGCACTGGGCCGATCCGGCCAGCCTTGCAGTGGTGGAGGAGCTGCTCGACATCCTGCCCGGGCTGCGCGTGATGCTGCTGGCGACCTATCGGTCCAATTGGTCGCACGGCTGGGAGGGTCGCAGCGCCTACGAGCAGCTGAACCTGCGCGCGCTGCGGGCGGAGGATGCGCGGCGGATGGCGGCGGAGCTGGCGCAGGGCGCGTCGCTGTCGAGCGAACAGATGGAGCTCGTGCTGGAGCGCTCGGCGGGCAACCCGCTGTTCCTGGAGGAGCTGCTCCAGGGCGAGCGGGCGGCGGCCAGCGTGCACCCGCATCGGCTGCCGGCGACGATCCACGAGATGCTCCTGGCGCGCCTGGATGCGCTGCCGCCCAACGCGAGGCGCACGCTCCAGCTGGCGTCGGTGATGGGGATGGAGTTCTCCGAGCGGATCGTGGCGGACCTGTCGGAGATCGACGCGGCCGAGACCGATGGCGCCCTGCGAACCCTCCAGCGCGCCGAGCTCATCGCGGCGGCTGGGTCGGATGGCCGGCTGGCCTTTCGGCATCCGCTCATCCACGAGGTTGCGTACGGAAGCCTGCTGCTCAGCACACGCCGGGCCCTCCACGGCCGGATCGGACGCTGGCTGGAAGACCACGGCGGCGAGGAGCAGGTTGCCGAGCTGGCACGCCACTACCGCGACAGTGACGACCTGGCCAAGGCGCGACACTATCTCCCGCTCGCCGGCGAGCGGGCCCAGGCCTTCAACGCCAACCGCGAGGCGCACGGCTGGTTCACCGATGCGGCCGAGGCCTATGCCGACGATCCGGAGAAGCGGGCGGGGATGCTCGAGGCGGCGGCGCAGCAGCCCTACCTGCTCGGCGAGATCGACAGCGCGAAGGAGCAGCAGGAGGAGGCGATCCGCCTGTACGAGTCGGTCGACGCCGAGCGCGCCGCCCTCAACGCGCGACGCTGGCTCGGGCGGTTCGACTGGCTGCTCGGCGACCCGCGCGAGGCGGCGCGGCAGATCGGCCTGGCCATCGACGGCCTCGAGCGGATGGGACCCAGCCCCGAGCTGGCGATGGCGTACAGCTTCCGGTCCCAGAGCGTCATGCTCGAGCCTGACCTCGAAGCCGGCGCGGGATGGGCCCGCAAGGCGATCGCCGTCGCCGAGCCGATCCGCGCGACCGCCGCCCTCGTGCACGCCTACAACAACCTGGGCTACTGCCTCCTGTCGCAGGGCGACGCCGAAGGCGCCGACTACCTGCGGCGCAGCCGCGACCTCGGCATCGAACATCGCCTGCCCGATGACGTCGGCCGTGCCTACGCCAACTTGAGCGGCCAGGGCACGCGCATCTTCCCGTTCTCGTACGCCGAGTCGGAGGCGCTGATGACCGAGGCGATCGAGTACGCCGCACGCACCATCCCCGACGGCATCTTCGACCGATGGATCCGGTCCGGCTGGGGTGAGTTCCTGCTCGTCTCCGGCCGCTGGGCTGAGGCGGAGCGCGTCCTCTGGGACCTGGACCCGTCGGCCGCAGAGGCTTACCTGCGCAGCGAGGTGCTCGGCCTGCGCGCCCACCTCCTGGCCTACCGTGGCGGTTACGAGGAGGCAGCGTCGATCGCGTCGGTCGCCGCCGAGACCGCGGTCCACGTCGGCGACGTCCAGGCCGTGCTGCCGACGCTGGCCGCGTTGGCAGCGAGCCAGGCCGGGTTGGGAGAGGACGAGGCGGCGGTCGCCACCATCCGTCGGGCAATCGAGCGGCGCGGCACGAACCGCGAGTCGATCATCAGCAGCTGGTTCCTGTTCGAGGCGGTCGACACGCTGACCGCGATCGCTGCCCGCAACCCTGACTCCGCCGCCCTTCGTTCGGGGATCGAGGCCATCGCCGCCTTCGCCACCATCCTCGCGCCCGATGCCGCCCGCAGCGGCGACCTCGTCCAGGCCGAGGGCCGCCGGGCGCTCTTCGGTGCGGCGGCCGAGCAGCTTCAGCGGCTCGCGCGCTCAACCGGCGTGCCGTTCGAGCTGCCCGCGGAGTCCTTCCCCGGTACCACCGATGCGCTCGCCGCGCTCGATCGCGAGCGTCGCCCGTTCGACGCAGCGCGCATCCGGCTCTGGCTGGCGGAGGCGGGCGAGGCGAGCGCCGACGTGCTGCCCGCGGCCCGGGCGAGCTTCGGGGAGCTCAGTGCAGATCCGTACCTCGATCGCGCGCGGCGCCTGAGCTGACCGTCAGAGCCGCACCTCGTCCGCGGTGGGCACGGACTGATCGAGGGCTCGAAGGTCGGTGGTGGGTGCGTCGGAGAGCGCAGCGTCCAGCTGAGCGAGGTAGGGCTGCGCACCGAGTCGCTCGAAGATGGCGCGAGCCTCCTCGGCGACGCGTTGCCGCTCGGCCGGCTCCAATGCATCGGCGACGATGGCGTCCAGGCCCGTGTTGGCAACCACCCACGAGAGGCTCATCTCTCGGAACAGCCGGAGTGCCTCCACGTAGTGGGCTCGGGCGTCGGTGCGGCGACCCTCCAGCGCGGCCAGCGCGCCCTCCATCGCGGCAAGGTTGGCGCTGGTCCGGCGACCCTTGCGGGCTCCCGCGTAGGCGGCCCGCATCTCGCGGATCGCATCGGCATCACGCAGGCGCAGGGCTGCCCGAGACACGACCGGCGGAGCGGCGTCGATGGCTCCCTGGCCGGCCCACGAGAGGGATGCCCTGCCACGCTCGACGACCTCCGCGTAGCGGCCCAACGCCATCATCGCCATCCAGGTCGTGTATTCGATCTGCCCGCGATACTGGGGGTCGTCGAACCGGGCAGCAATCGCCTCGAGCTCGGCAGTCAGCTCTGCCACCGGCTCGCCACGCGCTGCCAGGATCTCGACCTCGATCGCCCCCAACCAGATGCGCTCGGCGGGCTCGGCGTCGTCCCAGATCGGATCCCGAGCCTCCCCGAGCGCCCAGTCCCAGTCGCCGAGTTGGATCGCGGTATCGGCCGCATTGCCGAGGAGGTAGCGCAGGCCGAACTTCTGGCCCCATTGACGAGCCCTGGCCGCCCCGTCACGCGAGACCCGATATGCCGTTTCCGGGTCGTCCGGGTCGAGCGCGTATCCCAGGTTGATCATCGCCCGCAGCTGCGGATCGTGGAGGTTGTGGCGGTCGGCCAGCGCGATCACGCCCATGAGCGAGGAAACCGACTCGATCGGCCGGCCGATGTTGGTGAGCGAGACGGCGCGGGTGGTGAGTAGCTCGATCGCAAGCACGGTGAGACCACGCGCCTCCGCCGCAGGGAGCGCTCGCTCCGCGATCGCTACTGCCTCGTCGAAGCGTGACCTCCGCATGGTCAGCTTGGCGAGCGACTCCGCGATCTCGACATAGCCCTCGTCATCCGAGGTGAGGCCGGGCTCGGCCATGGCTTCGGTCAGCAGCTCGAGGGCGCGCTCCTGGTGGCCCTCGATCAGGATGTTCCCGAGGTGCCCGACCGCCTGGCGCCGGGCGACGCTGGCTCCCAGCTGCGTCGCGAGATCGATCGCGCGTTCGAGGTGGGGGATGGACGCTTCGACCTTGCCCGAGTCCGCCGCGAAGCCGCCCGCTTCCCGGCGGAGGCCGAGCTCGTCGGCGGGGTCGGTCGTGACCTCGAGGGCCAGCTCCACGTACGTGAGCGCGTGGGCAGGTGATGCCAGCGCCCTCGCCCGGGCCGCCGCCCCGCGCAATGCCACGCGGGCCTGCGCCGCCACGGCGGCCCCCTCCTCGCCGCCGGGCTGGGCGCGGTACGCCTCGACGTAGTGCTGGGCCAGGACTCCGGCCAGCTCATCGTCGCCGAGCATCTCGAAGTGTCGAGCGGCGGCAAGGTGACGCGCCCTCCGGTCGCGCTTCGCCAGCGTGCCGTAGGCGACCTCCTTGATCAGGCCCTGGAGGAACCGATACTGGCCGCGCTCCGGCGACCGCGGGTCGTCGTCGAGCACAATCAGCTCTCGGCGGGCGAGGTGGCGCAGGCGTCGCTCGACGTCGTCTGCGGGCAGCCCGGAAACCGCCGCGAGCACATCGGCCGCGAACGAGAGCCCGATGACCGATGCGTCCTGGAGCAGGCTGCGCTCGGCCGGGTCCAGCCCGTCCAGGCGTGCGGCGATCAGCGCGTGGAGCGTCTCCGGCACGGCGAGCGTGGAGAGGTCTCCGACCGGCTCATAGCTGCCATCGGTCAGTTGCAGGCGGCCGTCGTTGAGGAGCATGCGCACGGTCTCGACCGCGTAGAGCGGGATCCCCTCGGCGCGGCCCACGATCGTCCGAGCCGCCGGCTCCGGGAGGCCTGGGACGAGGCCGCCCAGCAGCTCGAGCATCTCGGCATCGGTCAACGGCTCGAGGCCGAGCGAGGTGAACCCGCGCTGGCCGGCACCCCAGGTCGGGCGCCGGTCGAGGAGCTCGGGCCGGGCCAGGGTGATGACGTAGATCGGCTTCCCGCGTGACCAGGCCAGCAGATCCTCGATGAAGTCGATGAGCCCCTCATCGGCCCATTGGAGGTCCTCGAAGACGAGCACCACGGGCGCCTGGTCGGCGATGCGCTCGAAGTAGAGGCGCCACGCCGGGAACAGCTCGCCGCGCTCCGCCCCGGAGCCGTCGTCGAAGCCGAGGAGCTGGAGCAGGGGACCCTCCAGGGTGCGGCGCTCATTTTCGTCGGGCACGAACTCCACCAGGCTGGCCGTGAGCGCCTCTCGGGTCGCCCCCTCATCGGCTCCCTCGCCGATGCCCAGGCGCATGCGCACCATCTCGCCCAGCGCCCAGAACGTGATCCCGTCGCCGTAGGACGGCGAGCGGCCCTGGTGCCAGTAGACGATCTCGGTCACGCCGTCGATGTACTTGAGGAACTCCCAGGCGAGCCGGGTCTTGCCGATGCCGCCCTGGCCGATGACGCTGACGAGCCGCACCCCGCGCTCGCGCGCCGTGCCGTGATAGAAGTCCTTGATCAGCTGCAGCTCGGCGCCGCGCCCGACGAACGGCGCCTCGAGCTGCTCGCTCCGTCCGGCCCCACCGCGCTTGGCGACGACGCGGAGCGCGCGCCACGCCGCGACCGGCAGCTCCTTGCCCTTGAGCACCTGGTCCGCGACGGCCTCGTAGGCGATCGCGTCCCCCGACGCGCGGCGCGTCGAGTCGCCGACGAGCACCGTGCCGGGCGGCGCCGCCGACTGGAGTCGCGACGCGGTGTTCACGAGGTCGCCGGCGACCATCCCCATGTCGCTGGCGCCCAGGGTGACCGCGGCCTCGCCGGTCAGGACGCCGGCCCGCAGCGCCAGGTCCGGCACGCCGGCGGCTTCACCCATGCGGCGCACCGCGTCGACGAGGTCGAGCGCCGTGCGTACCGCCCGCTCAGCGTCGTCCTCCTGGGCGATCGGCGTGCCCCACACGGCCATGACCGCGTCGCCGATGAACTTCTCGATCGTGCCGCCGTATCGACCGATCGTCTCCCGGCAGAGCCCGAAGTACCCTTCCAGCAGCTCGCGCACGTCCTCCGCATCGCGGCTCTCCGAGATCGTGGTGAAGCCGACCAGGTCCGCGAACAGCACGCTCACCAGCCTGCGTTCGGCCACCTGCGCCGCGTTTGCCGTCCCTGCGCCGGTGGTTGCCGTTGGGGCTGCCGCAGGGTCCGTTCCCGAGGCGCTCAGCGGAACTCCGCATTCGCCGCAGAACTTTCCCCCCGCCGGATTCGGCGTTCCGCAGCTGGGGCACGGGATCGCCAGGGGCGTGCCGCACTCGACGCAGAACTTGCGTCCGGCGTCGTTCTGGCTGCCGCAGCTACCGCAGATCACGGGGCACGACTCCTACTCGGGAGCCGAGTATCGCCGTTTCACGCGCAGAGGGTCAACGATGCGGCGGCATCGGCTTGCTCACCCTCTATCGGGCCGATTCCTATCGGATATGCACCGGTGGACTGTTAGGTTGGGTTCATCCGCCCGAAACCGCTCGTAATGTGCACCGTGAGCATAATTGACACAGTTCGATGGCCCGAATCCATCGGCCTGAGCGTGAAGGCTGGCTGAGCTCGCGATGGTTTCCGACATAACAATCCGCCCATGAATATCTGAGAGGAATCGTTCGCCGGTGGACCGTCCCTGGCCGTAGAGTACGGGCCGATGAGCGACCCCGAGCTCCCGGATTCGATCGCCGCCAACGTCGCCGAGTGGACGACGTCGAACGCCCAGTTCACCGATGCGCAGGCCGAGGGCGCCTGGGCGCCACAGGATCTGACCTGGGGCGTGTTCGGGGTGCGGGAGGACGCCATCGGTTCGCCGCTGGGCGACGTGTCCGGGCTGGACGTCGTCGAGCTGGGCTGCGGGACTGCCTACTTCTCCGCGCAGCTGGCGCAGCGAGGCGCGCGGCCGGTGGGTATCGACCCGACGCCAGCCCAGCTCGCCACCGCCCGGCGGATGATGGAACGGACCGGGATCACCTTCCCGCTGATCGAGGCGCCGGGCGAGCGCGTGCCCCTGCCGGACGCGTCGTTCGACCTGGCGGTCTCCGAGTTCGGCGCATCCCTGTGGGCCGATCCGGCGCTCTGGATCCCCGAGTCGGCGCGGCTCCTGCGGCCCGGCGGCCGGCTCGTGTTCCTCACGAACTCGTTCATCTCGTACCTGTGCGCGATCGACGAGGGCGGCACATCCGAGACGCTCCAGCGGCCGCAGTTCGGCCCATACCGGATGCAGTGGCCGGGCGAGGAGGGGATCGAATACCACCTCCCGCATGGCGACTGGATCGACCTGCTGCGGACGAACGGCTTCGAGATCGAGCGGCTCATCGAGCTGAAGGCGCCGCCCGACGCGCAGCCGCACCCGTACTACGACTACGTCAAGCCGGAGTGGGCGTGGAAGTGGCCGCACGAGGAGATCTGGGTGGTGCGGCGCGCTGACGCCTGAGCCATGAGGCGAGGGTAGGATCGGCTGAGTGTCACTCTTCTCTCAGTTCGGCGGGTTGGCTCCTAGGATCGGTGCCCATCACGGTTCTGGTGTGGCCTTCATGCGTTCTGCCACCCGCCGGACGCGTCGGACCGGCCGGCGTGACTTGATAGGAGCGTGGCTTCGCCCCAACTCAGCCGTGTCCGCCGACCGGTCCTCGGTCGTCACCCTCACGAGGAAGGAGACAACGGACATGGTGATCATCGGGGCCGATACGCACAAGCGCAGCCACACCGTGGTGGCGGTGGATGCCAATGGCCGACCGCTCGCCGAGCGAACCGTGGCGGCCACGCCGGCCGGCCATCTCGAGCTGCGGCGCTGGGCCGAGCGCTTCGCCGAGCGCAGCTGGGCGCTCGAGGACTGCCGCAACCTGTCGCGGCGCCTCGAAGCCGACCTGCTGCGAGCCGGCCAGCGCGTGGTGCGCGTGCCACCCAAGCTCATGGCCGGCGCCCGGGTCGGCGGCCGAGAGCCGGGCAAGAGCGATCCGATCGATGCGCTGGCCGTGGCGCGCGCCGCCCTGCGCGAGCCGGATCTGCCGACGGCGCAGCTCGATGGTCCCGAGCGCGAGGTGCGCATCCTGGTCGACCACCGCGAGGACCTGGTGGCCGAGCGCACCCGGATCCAGAACCGCCTGCGCTGGCACCTGCACGAGCTGCTGCCCGGCAGTGAACCGGCGCCGCGCTCGCTCGACCGCACGGCGGTGCTCGACGGCCTGCAGCGGCGCGTGGCGGTCGAGAGCGGCACCATCGCGCGCCTGGCCGTCGAGCTGCTCGGCCGCGTGCGCGAACTGACGATCGCCATCAACCGTCTCGAGCGCGAGATCGCCGCGCTGGTGCGGCCGCTGGCCGCGAGCCTGCTCGAGCTGGTCGGCTGCGGTGCGCTGACGGCCGCCAAGCTGGTGGGCGAGACGGCCGGCGCGTCGCGCTTCCGCAGCCGCGCCGCCTTCGCCCGCCACAACGGCACCGCGCCGGTGCCGGTCTGGTCAGGCAACGTCACCCGCCATCGGCTCAGCCGTGGCGGCAATCGACAGCTCAACGCCGGCATCCATCGCATCGCGGTCACCCAGCTGCAGCGGCCCGGACCGGGGCGTGACTACGTCGAACACCGACGCGCCGCCGGCGATACCAACACCGAAGCCATCCGCGCCCTGCGGCGCCGGATCAGTGACGAAGTCTTTCGCCGTCTGCGCCACGATGAACAGCACTGGAACCACCAATCCGCCGGTCTGCGGGCCGCGGCTTGACATAGGAGCAACGCATGCGCCGACTCGTGGCCCGAGCGCTCAGCATCGGTGCCGACCCGAGCGATGACGAGGAGCAGCGCCTTCGCAAGATCCTCCTGCTGACCGCCGCCTTCGTCATCCTCCCTTTGGCGATCGTATGGGGCGGCATCTACGCGCTTGCCGGGGCGATCGGCGCGGGCCTGATCCCCTGGACATACGCGGGGTTATCGGCGTTGAGCATCGGCGTCTTCGCCGTCGTGCGCACCTACTGGTGGTTCGGGCTGAGCCAGCTGGCGCTGTACATCGTGCTTCCCTTCGTGCTGATGTGGGTGCTCGGCGGGTTCGTCGACGGGTCAGCGGTCGCCCTGTTCGCCTCCGCCGCCCCGATCTTCGCGATCCTGCTCCGGCACCGCCGACTGGCGCCGATCCTCCTGCTGGTCTACATCGGGCTGATCGCGGTCACCCCGGCGGTGGTGGCGAGCGGCGCCTTCGACGGCCTCGCCGGCGACCGGCTGCCGCCCGGCGTGGTGACACTCTTCTTCGCCATGAACCTCGCAACGGTGCCTGCCATCACATGGCTGCTGGTGCGGGCCTTCAGCGGTGGGCGCGAGGGGATGCTGTCGGCGGCACGCGGCATCGTCCGCCGCTACCTCGCACCGGCTGCCGCCGACCAGTTCCTGGCCGACCCACGTCGCCAGGAGCTGGGTGGGGAGATCACCGAGGTGACGGTCCTGTTCGCTGACCTCGGCGGCTTTTCGACCTACGCGGAGTCGCGCTCGCCGGCGGACGTGGTCGAGCTGCTCAACCGATACTTCGCCATGACGTTGCCCGCCATCCTGGCCGAGGGCGGCACCCCGATCCAGCTGCCCGGCGACGCGATCATGGCGGTCTTCGGCGCTCCGATCCCGCACGACGACCACGCGGCCCGCGCCTGCCGCGCCGCGCGCCGGATGATCACGGCCGTCGACGCGGCAGCCGCCGATACCACCGACGCCCCTCGCTTCCGGATCGGCATCAACACGGGGCCGGCGCTGGTCGGCAACATCGGCTCGGAAGAATTCCGGAACTTCACCGCCATCGGCGACACGACGAACGTGGCTCAGCGGCTGCAGGCCGCGGCCGAGCCTGGCCAGGTCGTGGTCGGTCCGGCGACGGCCTCGGCGCTGGGTGCCGACGCGGCGATGACCCCGCTCCCTCCCATCCTCGTGAAGGGGCGAGAACAGCCGGTGCAGTCCTACCTGCTCGTGTGACCCGTCTCGTGCTCGCACGAGCGGTCAACCCGCAATACGCCGCGCCGCCGCGCGGGGCGCACTTGAGCGATTGGTCCGCTGGTGGGAGTAACGGCCACATCTTGGCCGGTCCGCCCAGTTGGAGACCAAGAACGGCCAAGGTCGGCCTCCTGCCTGGCTGTTCGTCCCAGTGGCGAGTCAATTCGGCCACTGCTTGGCCGATACGCCCTGCAGTGGACTAACGGCCTCGCCGAGCCCGGACACGCTGGCCGCAAGGAAACCGACCTGACCGGTGACGTGTCCAATCGCCGCATCGGTAGCCGCCGTTGACGCGACCCTATCAACGAATCATGATGATTGACTATGAGAACGATCTCGGCCATGGAGCTCAGGCGTCGAATGGGCGAGGTGCTGGACCGCGCGTCGGCGGGGGAGCGCATCGTCGTCGAGCGGGATCGGCGGCCGCTGGCGGTCCTGGTGCCCTACGAGGACGCGCTGCGGCTGCAGGACTCCCCGGAGGCCGCGACCGCCCGAGGACTGGCTGCGCTGGATCGGCTCGAGGGGTTCGCCAGGCGCATGGCCGAGACGCATCCGGACGCGCTGAACCAGCCCGGTGCAGCGGAGCTGGTGCGAGAGGAGCGGTCGCGCGGCCAGGGGGTGGCCGAATGAGTGGCCTCGTCGTCGACGCATCGGCTGCGCTCACACTGCTGCGCAACGAACCGGGAGCCGAGGTGGTTCGGCGCCAACTGCATGATCAGATGCTCGCCCGTGAGCCGATCCTGGTGCCCGGGCTCTTCTGGCTGGAGATCGTGAACGTGCTCGTGATCCGGTACCGATACCCGCCGGCCGCGATCGTCGAGGCGGTCTACGAGCTCGAGCAGGTGGGCGTGACGACAGCCGAGGTCGGCCGGCCGGGGGTCCTGGCAGCGATCGATGCGGTCGGACGATCCGGCCTGACCGCCTACGACGCCGCGTACCTGGTTCTCGCCGAATCCGTCGAAGCGCGACTCCTCACCGCCGATGCTCAGCTCGCCGCAGCTGCCGGCGATCGGACGATCCTCGTTGGCGCGGATGGAGGCGTGGCCCAGGCATCAGCGCCATTCGCCACCGGCCCGTCCTGGGCGGACTGGAAGGGTGCGGCCGCGTACCTGGGCGAGCTGCGCGCGGCGCTCTGATTCCCTCGGCGCGACGCGTGTCCTCCCCACCCTATCTGCAACCGATCGAGTTACGAACAGCCCCGAGCAGGGCAGGGGCTCAGATGCCGACCGGTGCTGTCAGCGGATCGGCTCGAGCCACCAGGCCTGGTCTCGATGACGTGGCCGAAAGTGCGCGGGTTGGTTCGCCGGTGGGAGCATCGGCCAATGATTGGCTGCCTGTCCCAGGCGAGGACCACGGACGGCCAATTTGGGGCGCTTGCATGGCCGCCTGTCCCACGTGCGAACCAATTCGGCTCCTGCTCAGCCGATTCCCACCCGCGGACTAACGGCCGCCGCCGCCCGGGTTCCAGGTCCTCGGCAACGGCGCCACGACGAATCCAAGCTCCAAGGCGGATCTGCGGCGACTGCGACCAGGCTCGCACCTTCGGAGCCCTCGATCTCCAGGGACTGCACCGATGCCCGCGGGCCGATATCATTCGTGATATCAGCGTGATACCCTGCCGAGTCTATGGATGCAGGAAGAATGCTGCGCGACGCTCGGCGACGAGCGGGGATGAGCCAGCGAGATGTGGCCCGCACGGCGGGTATCCCGCAGCCGAACGTGGCGCGCGTGGAGCGCGGATCGGTCATGCCTCGGGCCGACACCCTGGAACGTCTGCTTCTGGCGACCGGTTACGAGCTCGTGGCGGAACCGCGCCTCGGGATCGGCGTCGATCGCTCGATGATTCGCGACCGACTGCGCATGTCGCCGGCCGAGCGCATCAGGTTGGCGGTCGCGGAGGCGCGTGGGATGCCCACGATCCGGCTCCGGCGATGACTGAACGGCTCTTCGATCCGGTCCAGATGCTCGGGCGTCTGGAGGCCCACGATGTCAACTATGTCCTCATCGGCGGCCTCGCGGCGAAGGCACATGGTTCACCCAGCCTGACCGTCGACCTCGACATCTGCTACGCCCGCGACCGTGGCAATCTCGATCGACTGGCCGCAGCGCTTCGCGAGCTAGGAGCGGTGTTGCGGGGTGCGCCACCGGACCTGACGTTTCGTCTCGACGCCGAGACCCTTCGAAGGGGTGATCACTACACCCTCACCACCATCGGCGGCGACCTGGACATCCTCGGTACGCCGGCCGGGACGGCGGGCTACGAGGAACTCGAAGCGAATGCGGAGGAGGCCGATCTCGAGGGCGGGTTCGCGGTCCGCATCGCCTCGCTCGATGACCTGATCCGCATGAAGCGCGCCGCAGGACGCCCGAAGGATCGGGTCGAGCTCGAGATCCTCGGTGCGCTGCGAGAGGAGATCGACCGACCTTCGGAGGAAGCGTGATGCTGAAGAACAAGGTTGCGGTGATCTACGGGGCCGGAGGCGCGATCGGCGGTGCTGTCGCACGTGCCTTTGCGAGCGAGGGGGCCAGGGTCTTCGTCACCGGGCGCCTCCTGGCACCGGTCGAAACGGTCGCTGAGGAAATCGTCTCCGCCGGCGGATCCGCCGAGACGGCGGAGGTCGACGCTCTCGACGAGCAGGCCGTGGACCAGCATCTACAC
>Ga0136623_10000095_pt1 | contig 20732 bp, 25 predicted proteins | sample AntDrymUQ4492106_2_FD_104656 | JGI IMG/M metagenome (GOLD analysis project Ga0136623, IMG submission 104656) | Polar desert sand microbial communities from Dry Valleys, Antarctica - metaG UQ449 (21.06) | ecosystem: Environmental > Terrestrial > Soil > Desert | place: Antarctica: Dry Valley...
CGGCAGGCAAACCTTGACTCCCCGCGCTGTGGCTTCCTCGGTCAGGCGGGCTCGCAGCCGGCGGTTGGCGATGACCCCACCCCCCGCCCCGAGAACCTTGACCCCGGTGTCGGCGACGGCCCGCATCGTCTTTTGGACGAGCACATCAACAATCGCCTCCTGCACCGAGGCGGCGACATCGGCCAGCGGCGGCAGCTCACCCGCCGCCTTGGCCTTGCGCACAAACGTCGCCACCGAAGTCTTGAGTCCGGAGAAGGAGACGGCGTAGGGGCGATCAGCTAGCGCGCGCGGGAAGGCCACCGCGGCCGGGTCGCCGTCCTCGGCAGCCAGATCGATCGCCGGTCCACCCGGAAACCCGAGGCCCAGGAGGCGAGCGAGCTTGTCAAACGCTTCCCCGGCGGCGTCATCGATTGTCTCGCCCATCACCCGGTACTCCCCCCAATGGCTCACGTGCACGATCTGGGAATGACCGCCCGAGGCGAGCAATACCACAGCCGGCGAAGCAAAGTCCTCGAACTCGAGACGCGGCGCCATCAAATGACCCTCCATATGGTCAACCCCAACGAAGGGCAGTTGACGAGCCCAGGCCGTAGCCTTGGCAAACGAGTGGCCGACGAGGAGCGCGCCGACCAACCCAGGCCCATTGGTTGCCGCCACCGCATCAAGGTCGGCGGGATGGACGCCGGACTCGACCAGCGCCTTGTGAGTGAGCGGCCGGATCGACTCGACATGAGCTCGCGCCGCCACCTCCGGCACCACCCCCCCGAACCGCGCATGGAGGTCGACCTGCGATGACAGCACCGAGGACAACACCTCCGTCCCGCGCACAACCGCCACCGCGGTCTCGTCGCAACTCGTTTCGAAGGCGAGGATCAACGGGTTCACGAAGCGACCTCGACGCCCGCCCTGATCGAGTCGAGACGTTCCGAGTATTCAGGCCGATCGATGTCGTGGACCCACATGATCAAGGCGTCCTCGTCGCGGTAGTAGCGCTTGCGGATCCCCACCGGCGCCATCCCGAACTTGGTGTAGAGCGACTGCGCATTCTTGTTCGACGCCCGAACTTCGAGCGTGAGGCTGCGGGCTCCCGCTTCTCGGGCCTCGTCGGCGAGGGCGAGCATGAGGCGGGTGCCGATCGCCCTGCCGCGTTGGGCGGAATCGACTGTGAGAGAGGTGATGTGAGCCTCGGGCAGCACCAACATCACACCGCCGTACCCGACCACCGCCCCTTCAGCCTCGGCGACGAGATACTCCCGGCCGGAGGCGACGAGCTCATCGAGAAAGATCGTCTCCGTCCACGGCATCGAATACGTCTGCTCTTCGATCACGAGGCACCGCTCGATGTCGCCTTGGGTCATTCGGCGGACTAGCTCGACCACGGGCTCTCCGGATTGAGCTTTTCCCAGTTGAGGGAGACATCGGGCTCGCGGAGATAGAGCGGAACCGCGCTATCGGAATGAAAGTTGTCTCGCTCGAGCTTGGACATCCCGATCTCGAGCAGCGCCCGCACCGACGGGTAGCGCGGTCGACCGGTCTTAACCCGGTGCTGACCTCGCAAGACCCACTCGGGGATGCCGGCGGCGTCTCCCACCACCAACGGATCGCTGGGGTCGGACATGAGTTGCTGCTGCAGCCGATCAGGGGTGAGCAGCACAGGCTCGCTGCTCCGGACCACGCCTCCGGGGACAGGTCGATAGGTGGCGACCGCCAGCTCACCCCGGCGAACATCAACGACGGAGTAGATGTGACGATGACCTGTCGTCGCCGCTAGAGCTTGGGCATCGAGCGAGATCGCCGTGAGTAGTGGTATCCCAAGCGCCGAGGCCATCCCTTGAGCGACTGCGATCCCGACCCGGATGCCGGTGAAGAGACCAGGCCCGACATCGACGACGATGGCGTCAAGCTCGTCGGGAAACCAGCCTGCTTGATCAAGGGCGAAGTCGGTCGCGGAGACGACAAAGCCGGCATGCCCGGTGCGATCAACCCGGGTGGCCGTGGCCATCACCTGGCGATCCTCGGCGAGGGCCACAGCCGATTGGGCTGTGGCAGTTTCGATCGCCAGCAGCTTCAAATTGCTTCGCTCTCTAAGCGATCGACCCAGCTCCCCTGTGGGCTGAAGGTGACGATCCGGCTCGAGTCGTCGGCGACCTCGAAGTCGATTCGGAGATGGTCGGCAGGCAGGAAATCTACGACGACATCACCCCACTCCACCACCAACACGCCGGGCTCCCCCCAGAGATCGAGATCCTCGAATTCGTGCTTGGAGCGGAGCCGGTAGACGTCGGCGTGGACGAGGGGGATGAAGCCCGACCGATAACGCCGGACGAGGACGAACGACGGACTGGTAACTGGCTCGTCCACCCCGAGCCCCATAGCAACTCCCCCGGTGAACAGGGTCTTACCGCAGCCGAGCTCGCCGCTCAAGACCAGCACATCTCCAGGTTTCAGGCGGGAGGCGAGAAGCCCTCCCAGCCGAGCTGTATCGGCCGGCTCTTGGCAAACCACCGTCATGCGAAAAGATCCATCTGCGCCGGTTGCGGAGGTATGACCACCGGACGTTGCCGGGGGACCGCGAGCGCTTCGCGGATCAGCTCGAAGTCCTTTTGCATCTCGGGGATCAGCTTTTGCTGGGAGCGCAGGGCCGCCGCCGGATGAAAGGTTGGAATGAGGAGCCGACCCTGCCACCAGGGATAGCGACGGCCCCGCAGTCGGGTGATCCCGGTCTCGGTGCGCAGCAGCAACTTGGAGGCAAAGTTTCCCAACGTAACCAAAACGTTGGGGTCGATCAGCGAGATCTGGCTCCGGAGATAGCCCTTGCAACAATCGATCTCGTCGGGGAGCGGGTCACGGTTCCCCGGTGGCCGGCACTTGATCACGTTGGCGATGTAGACGTCTTCACGGTTGAGCCCGATCTCAGAAAGCAGACGGTTCAGGAGTTGGCCCGCAGCTCCGACGAAGGGCTCGCCCTGCCGATCTTCGTTCATTCCGGGCGCCTCGCCGACAAACATCAGATCGGCCTCCGGATCGCCCACACCGAAGACGACCTGGGTCCGAGTCGCCGCCAGCTGGCACTTGGTACAGACGACAGCTACGGCTTCGAGTTCTAGCAGCTCCTCCATTGCCGGTGAAGGTTACCGACGCCATTGTTCCGATATGAGACCGAGATCCGAACAGGCGAAGTTCGTCAAAGGTCGAAGCGGTTGCGTTGCACCGGGCCACCTTCGTAGAGGATCTGTCGATAGCCGTCGACGCGTAACCCGGCCGCAAGTGGTCGAGCTACCTCGGCAAACCGGGCTACTCACGCGATCATCGACGCCGTCAACATCATCCGCTGCGAGAGCTGTGGCGTTTTAGCCTTCGGCAGGCTTGGGAACGGCCTTGGACCCAAAAAGAAGCCGAGCACTGAGGGCGACCTGAGCTACCGAGAGCATGACCGAGATCAACGACGAGCCTCCGCCGCTGAAAACCAAGGCCAGGTCGACTAGTCCGACAATCGCCGTGACGAAGATGATCCAGATTCCCCAGCGCTCCTTGCGAAGCAGCCCGACGATTCCAGCGCCAAAGGCGATCGCGTTGAGAACAAGGATCGCAATCAGGATTCCCGAGATGGACTCGCCGACGCCGGCTGCGAATGCGAATAGCACCAGCGCCAAGACAACTAGACCTAGCCGCAGGAAACTAATCCAAATGAGCGCTCTCCGAAGCTGGATATATCTGTCAGCCTGAGCGTGAGGCTCAGGGATGAGCCCGCCCAGGGGCGCGGGAGATGGGACGGTCATTTTCCTCCTGCGTTGGATCAGCCACAGCAATCACCTGAAATCTACTTTCAGTCCAGGTTCGAGAACCGGCTGGTGGCATCAGCACGCCCCCAAGGACGGCGATCGAAAGGATGTTGCCGCAACGATCGGCAACGCTGGTTCTCGCCGGAGCTACGAGGCTGGAGTCAGAACCGATCGGGGGTCAGACTGCGAGGCTCGCCTTGTCATCCGCGGCGCGAACGGAAGCCTTGGCGACCAGCGAACCGAGTTCGACTATCTCGAGCAGGCGACGAACCGGTCGCGAAGGCTCGCTGATCGACACCCCGCCGATGTCACCGTCGAACAACGAAAGGAGCGCCCGGAGGCCGCCCAGATCGAGAAATGTGATATGTCCAAGCTCGTAGACCACCCGGGTCGCACGATATTTGAAGGGAAGCAATTGATCGCGAAGCGACGGGGCAGTGGCGATGTCGAGCTCACCGCTAAGCGTCACAACAAGGGTGTTGGCATCCAAACGGAAACAAGCAGAAAAAACCGAGTCGTTCGTCGAGTGATGTCCGCTTGCGACATCCACAGTGCTGACCTCCCCGCTAGGAAAGTGTCACCAGGGTCCCGAGTAGCTGGGAAAACGATACCTCGCTCCAGACGCCCTTGTAAGCCCTGTTACGCCCGGGGCGCGACTTCGTTGGGGATCCAGGGTGCGATCGACGATTCGTCTGGCAGTCTCGGTCAGACCGAGGTTGTGATCCCTGGCATATTTGCGAATCCGATTGAAGGCCTCATCGATCGATATTCCTACTCGCTGAGCAATAAAACCCTTGGCTTGTTCGATTGCGATTCGGCTGTTCAAAGCCGTTTGGAGCTGGTCGATGACCATCCGGGCGTCTCTTACGGCCTTGTCTTGGAGGATCCCAATCGTGGCAACGTCGGCAAGAGCTTGCGCCGAAGCCAGGTCCTCGCTCGGCATCTCCCCCGGCGTGACCCGGAACAAGTTCATCGCTCCCAATGACTCCGTCCGCAGTCGCATGGGCAGCGCCGTCACCGCCCAAGCTCGCCGAGGCCGGTGAGGAGGGCAGGGTTCTGGCCGGCGGGCAGAGTCTCATTCCGATGATGAAGCTCCGCCTGGCTTCACCTTCTTACCTGGTCGACATCAACAAGCTCACCGAACTGGCCTATGTCAGATGCGACAACGGTCATCTTGCGGTCGGGGCCCTGGCCCGTCATGCCGAGATCGCCGAGTTGGAAACCTCGCCGACTTCAGCCCGGTCATGGCCGACGTGGCACCTTCGATCGCTGATCCGCTGGTTCGCAACCGAGGAACCCTGTGCGGCTCGGTGGCTCACTGTGATCCCGAAGGCGATTGGAACTCGGTGATGCTGGCGGTCGGGGCCACCGTCGTGGCAGTTTCAACCGGTGGCGAGCGGACGATCCCGATCGATGAGTTCATCGTCGATTTCTTCACCAACTCGTTGCAAGCTGGCGAAATGGTCAAGGAAGTCAGGGTGCCGATCCCGCCGGGGCGCAAAGGCGGGGCCTACATGAAGCTGCATCGCAAGGTCGGCAACTACGCCACCGTCGGGGTGGCCACCCATCTCGAGTTCGACGACGCCGGCAAGATCTCGAAGGCCGATCGGTCTCACCTCGGTCGGTCCTCACAAACTCCAGGGCGGCCGAGGCGGAAGCGGCGTTGGTCGGCCAGGAGCCAAACGACGACCTCTTCGATCACGCCGGGGAGCTCGCCGCGGCGAGCTGTGAGCGCCTCGACAAGGCGGCGCACGAGCTCGAGATGGATCCGGCTGAGTTCCGGCTCAAGAACTTCATCAAACCCGAGCAGTTTCCCTATCGTTCACCGACCGGCTTCATTTACGACTCGGGCGACTACCACACCGCCCTCAAGCTGGCGATGGAGATGATCGACTATGACGGGTGGCGACAAAAGCAAGCCGAACGACGAGATAACGACCCCGACGGCAAACAGATCGGGATCGGCATTGCCTCGTTCACGGAAGTGGTCGGCGCCGGCAACTCGCGGGAGTACGACATCGCCGGTCTCAAAATGTTTGACTCGGCCGAGCTGCGTGTTCATCCCACCGGGAAAGCGATCCTAAAGCTCGGGGTTAAGTCCCAAGGCCAAGGCCACGAGACAACCTTCGCCCAGATCGTGGCCGAAGAGCTCGACATCCCAGCCGGTCACATCAAGGTCCAAGAGGGTGACACCGACAACCCCCCTTACGGCTTGGGTACGTACGCGTCCCGCTCGACGCCGGTGGGTGGCGCCGCTACAGCGATGGTCGCCCGCAAGGTGCGAGAGAAGGCGCGCCAGCTGGCGGCCCATCTGCTCGAAGCTTCCGCCGACGATCTCGAGTGGGAGCCGGGGAAGTTCACCGTTAAGGGCACCGATCAAGGCGTCACGATCCAAGAAATCGCCTTCGCTGCCTACACCAACCACCCCGAGGGGATGGAGGCCGATCTCGAAGACGTCTGCTATTACGACCCTCCCAACATGACATACCCGTTTGGGTCCTACATCGTGGTGGTCGAGGTCGAGCCCGGCGACGGCACCTGGCTGGTGCTCGACATGGTGGCGGTGGACGATTGCGGCGTACGGATCAACCCCATGATCGTCGAAGGGCAAATCACCGGTGGGCTCACCGAGGGTTTCGCCAAGGCCAACATGCAATGGATCACCTTCGATGAAGACGGCAACTGCATCGGGTCGAACTTCTTGGACTACATGATCCCGACCGCCTGGGAGACCCCGCGGTTCCGGCTTGGGCAGACCGTGACCCCGTCGCCTCATCACCCGATTGGTGCCAAAGGCGTCGGCGAGTCGGGCCACGGTCGGATCACCGGCGGCCTTTGTCAACGCGGTCGTTGATGCCCTCTGGTGGAAAGGCGTGACCGACCTCGACATGCCGGTGCTACCGCATCGCGTGTGGGAGGCGATGCACGGCATGGAGGTCGAGCCGTAAGCCACTTCCACCGGGTGGCGGAGCTTCGCGCCGAGGGTGCGGCCTTCGCCATTGCGGTCGTCACCTGGCGTCGCGGGCCATCGTCGGGTCGGCCGGGGGCGAAGGCGATCGTTCACCCGGACGGAACCGTCGAAGGCTGGCTGGGCGGGGCGTGCGCAACCGAGCGTGGTGGCCGCGGCCTTGTCGAGTCTGGTGGACGACAACCCCGCCTGTTGGTCCTGGGAGAACATGATCACCGCGCCGAGGTGACCAATATTGCGATGGCTTGTTCGAGCGAGGGAGCGATGGAGGTATTCGTGGAACCGCAACTACCAACTCCCGATCTCCATCTCATTGGATCGTCACCGATGGTGGAGGCGCTCGGCCGGCTCGCCCGCGCCCTCGACTGGCGAGTGACGATCGTCGACGCTGTTTCCCTCGGAAAGATCTCACCCGACTCGTTCGTCGTCGTCGCCACCCAGGGTCATTACGACGAACCGGCCCTGGAAGCCGCCCTCGCCACTCCCGCTCGTTATGTCGGCTTGGTGGCGTCGCACAAGCGCGCCAGCTCGGTTATGGACTGGCTCCGCGAACGCGGGGTGAGCGACGACCAATTGGCGAGAGTGCATACGCCGGCCGGGCTTGATCTCGGCTCGATCGAACACGCAGAGATGGCAGTCGCGATTCTGGCCGAGATAGTCTCGATCAAAGGCATGCGGCATACTCAAGTGGAGGTGGCCAAGTTGGAAGAAGCAATCGACCCGGTTTGCGGGATGACAGTCGATGTCGCCACCGCCCGGTTCTCATCCGAGCACGGCGGTAAGACCTATTACTTCTGCGCCCACGGCTGCAAAACGGATTTCGACGACGACCCGGAGTCGTTCCTAGCTTCTTGACCCCTCCTGGGATTCTCGCGCATCAATGAGCAGGTTCGAAGAGTTCTAAGACGTTTCCTGAAGGATCCTCAACCAGGATTTGGCGACCACCCGGTCCATCAACGACATCGTTGCGAAACACAGCACCAGTGGTCTTCAGTTCGGCGACCCGCGGGGCCAAGTCGGTGACCACGATCACGACACGGTTCCAGCCACCCGGCTCGGGTTTGCGCCCGTCGGGCATGGGCTTTGCTGCTGACGAGATCGGCCCAGCGAGCCACAAGTCCATATCACGGTGCCTCACGATCGCGATCGCCGGCCCGTATCGCTCCACCAACTCGAAGCCGAGCACATCTATATAGAACTCGAGAGCCTTACCAACATCATCTACGAGATAGCGCATGGTCGCCATTCGATCGCGAAGCGAACTCGCTCGCCGGACCCTTGCCTCAAAGGACGACCTCGAGTCCGCATCTTTTCGCGCGAAAACCAAAGGGGGGTGGGCTAGCTAGCCGCGCGAATCTCGGTTTCGAGGCTTGTTCGCAGCGACGCCGGCGAGATGTCCCGCTTGACCATCAGTCGACACGCTCGGTTGTCCTGATCCCGCAGGATTCCAAGCATGATGTGCTCCGCTCCGATGTGTCGGTGTTGGAGCCGGATCGCCTCGCGAAGCGCGAGCTCCAGTGCCTTCTTGCTTTCGGCTGCAAAACGAATGCCTCGCAACGGCAAACGGGCCGATTGGTCGGGAAACATGGCCCTCGTCCTCGATAGGACCTGTTCAAGGTCAATGCCGAGATACTCGAGTGCAGCTCGATCGATGCCAAGGAAATCGTCCAGAACCGTGCGCGTCAAACCAGCCTGGATGAGGACGCGACCGGCGACGCCAGTGTGATCGACGAGGACTGACAGCAAATGCTCGGTGGTCACACTGCTGTGGCCACGCGCCTCAGCTTGCGATTTGGCTTCCACTACAACCCCGCGGGCTTCAGCGGTGAATCGCTCAAACATCAGCAAGCTCCGTGATGCTTGCGGTGGACAGTCTGTTTGGTGACGCCGAGGTGATCGGCTATCTCCCGCCACGACCAACCGGAACGCCGCGCGTTTATGACGTGCAGCGTTTCGAGTTCGTTCAGCAGTCGGCTGAGTGCCGCCACTGCCTGCAAACCCTCGGCAGGATCGGGACTCGATGCTCGCTCGGATAGCAGGCTCATGTTCTTGTCCTCCATCAGTCGTCAGCTTATGCTGACGAGCTGACTTTGTCAACTTATGCTGACGCGCGGACGCCGGCCTCGATGGCGCGGCCAGTGGCAACAAAGGCCGCTTCCGCGGCCAGATCGACATCACCGGAATCCATGCCGACCGCGGACACGAAGACGACGTCGCCGTCGAAACGGGTGTGAGCCGGGCGGATACATGCCCCGATCGCGTCGTGGGCGCGCACCGCAAGACGGGTGAGTTCGGCGCGGCTCATGGCAGCGTCAGTAACAAGGGCGGCCAACACCGTGTTGACCACCGGCTGGGGACGTATCCCCGGTGGCCCTGGCACGTGGTCGCCACCGGTGAGCGACTCCCCCTCCAAGGTGAACACGTCTCCGACCGGGTTGAGCACCACCAAAGCGCCGACCCGGTGGCCGTCCGGCGTCTCGACTGCCGCCGACCCGATGCCAGTCCGGACCAAATACTCAAAGCCTCGCCACTTGGCCGCCGAGGTTCCCGCACCGGCGCCAACCCGGCCCATCGCGACGGGGTCGTCAGTGGCCGCCATGAATGCGGCCGCACCCGAGAAGGCATCTGGTTTCGGCTGTTCGCCTTCCATCGCCAGATCGAACACCACGGCGCCGGGCACGATCGGGACCGGGCCCGCCGGTGTGGGGTGTCCTCGACCTTGTCGGGCGAGCTCGGTGACCACCCCATCGGCAGCAGCCAACCCGAAAGCGCTGCCGCCGGTGAGAAGAATCGCCTGCACCTGCTCGACCCGCATCCCCACCGCCAGAAGATCCGTCTCGCGAGTACCAGGCGCCCCACCGCGGACCTCGACGGTGGTGACGTTGGGTTCGGGAAGGACGATCACTGTGCAGCCGGTCGGCGCGTCGGGGTGAGTCCAATGCCCAACTTGGACTCCGGCAATGTCGGTCAGCGTCATCGCGTTAGTCGGTATAGCGACGCGGGAGGCGCGGTCCCACTCGAGCGACAATTTCATAAGGAATGGTGCTGGTGAGCCGCGCCCATTCGTCGGCTGTGACCTGCTCAGTCCCTTGCCGCCCCAACAATACGACCTCCTCACCGACCGCCACCGGCTCCGGCCCGACATCGACCACGACCTGGTCCATGGTCACCGTTCCCGCCAGCGGTCGCCGCTTCCCCCCGATCAGGACTTCGCCACCTTCGGATAGCAGCCGGGGCACACCGTCCGCGTATCCGATCGGGACCGTGGCCACAAAATGATCGTTCGGCAGCGGGCGCCTCCGTCCGTAGGAAGGCCGATCGCCACTCGTTAGCTGTTGAACAAACGCTACGTGCGAAACGATGCGCATCGCCGGCACGAGGTCGAGAAGGCCTTTCGTCGACTCACCCGGATGCACTCCGTAGATGCCGATCCCAGCCCGGACCAGATCGCGTCTCGCCGCCGGAAAGAGCACTGCCCCGGCAGTGTTGGCGAGATGGACCAGCGGTGGCCGGAATGGCGAGAAGGTTCGATCGAAGAGCTCGATTTGTTCGGAGGTGAAAGTGCTCTCCTCCTCGGAGACGGCGAAATGAGTCCACATCGCCGCCAGTCGCAGACGAGCATGCCCTTCGATTTGGTCGACGAGGTCGGGCACGAGGGCGGGGGCGGCGCCGACCCGATGCATGCCAGTGTCGATCTTGAGGTGGACTCCGACCGGGTGCTCGGCTGCCTCTCCGAAAGCGGCGATGGTTTCGCTTCGATACACAGTGGGGGTAAGCCGCCATTTGAGCAACTCACCTGTATCGGGCAGCGCCGGTTCAGAGAGCAGGAGGATCGGCGCCTCGATACCGGCCTCGCGCAGGCGGATGCCCTCTTCGAGCAAGGCGACCGCCAGCCAGGTGGCACCTGCCTCAAGAGCCGCCTCCGCCACTGGGGCGTCGCCGTGGCTGTAGCCATCGGCCTTGACTACCGCACATACCTCGGCTGGCGCGACCAGCCTCCGCAGCGCGGCGACATTGCGGCGAATCGCCCCTAGGTCGATCTCGACCCAGGAGGGTCTCAACGGTATCGGCCAATCTCTGAGATCAGGCCCATCGCCGTCACCGAGGCCTTGGCGGCGAGGGCTGATCCGGCGACCCCGTGCCAGTAGGTCGCCGAGCGTGCGGCGGCGAGGGGATCGAGGCCGGCCGCAAGCAATGCCCCGGTCATGCCGGCGAGGACGTCGCCCGTCCCGATGGTGGCGAGTTCCGGCCCACCTCGATCAACCACCCAGGGCACCTCTCCCTCGGTGATGATCGTGGGGTTGCCCTTGAGGACGACGACTCCGTTCAGTCTCCTAGCGAGATCGGCCGCCGCAGAGGCAGTCGGCTCGACGCCGGCCATTCTTCGGAACTCGCCGACGTGAGGAGTTACCACGACGTTGCCCTTGTGACGATCGGTCACGAGTCGCAACGCATCGGCATCGACAACGAGCGAACCTTCCCAGCTCTCGATCAACTTGCGCGCCAACTCATCGTGGTCAGGCCCGAGCCCGGGGCCGATGATGAGTGAGCCGTAGCGATCGGGGAGCGAATCGAGGGAATAGTGCAGCAACTCGGGCGCATGCGCGGTTGCAGTCGCCGTGGCCTCGTCGGGGACGGCAACTCCCACGGCTCCGGCGCCAAAGGCCAAGGCCGCCTTGCCCGCCATGGTCGCGGCTCCGGTCATTCCCTCCGCCCCACCGACGACGAGGACCGATCCGGCGCTCCATTTGTGCGCCTGGCGTTGGCGGGACGGCAGCGGCGCATCCACGGCTTCGACGAGCTTGAGCGCGGGCCGGGCAGCTCCGAGCCCGATCGGCGCTACGGTGACGGTGCCGCAGTGATCGGGACCTGCGCCGAGAACGTGGCCAACTTTTCGATAATCGAAGGTCACTGTCCGTCCGGCGACGAACGCTTCACCGTCGACGGTGCCGTCTCTGGGATCGACGCCGCTGGGGATGTCGATTGCAAGCACCCGTTGCCCGGATCGCATCCATTCTGTGACAGCCTCGGGAAGGCCGGGCCGAAACCCACCGCCAAAGAGCCCATCGATGACGAGATCCGCCATGACTGGCGACCCGAGCGATTCGATGCCAACTCCCCGGGCTGCAGCTTGGTCCCTAGCGGCCGTTGCCTCGCTCGTGCGCGGCTCACCCAACGAATGCACGGCGACGAAAACGCCGCGGTCTCGGAGATAGCGCGCGGCGACATAGGCATCGCCGCCGTTATTGCCGACTCCGGCGAGTGCAATCACCCGCGACCCGTAACCAGCGCCCATCCGGACCGCTTCGAGGGCGACCGCGGCTCCGGCGCGCTCCATGAGAACCGAGACCGGAATTGGGCTCTCGCGATCGAGCCGCGCAGCCTCGTCAGGGGTGATGATTTGCTGCATCAATGCTCGCCGACGGAAACCGCCATAACCAGGGCCGAGGTGTCGGTGTGAGTGATCGTCACCAGTACTTCTGAGACCCCGAGCTTTTCCGCTTGCCGCTTGGCGGTCCCAATGAGGTTTACGGTTGGTTTCCCGCCCCCAGTGATCTCGACGTCGGTCCACCGGATCTGGCGAAAACCCATGCCGAGCGATTTCATCACTGCTTCTTTGCCGGCAAACCGGGCGGCGTAGCGCCGAGCCGGCTTGGCGAACCGATTGGCGTACCGCTGCTCATGCTCGGTAAAGCACCGTTCGGCGAATCGTGGATAGCGGTCGAGCAGCGAAGCGACGCGATCTATGTCAGCTAGATCGACTCCTAGTCCGACAATGCGCATGAATTGCAGAGTTGGACGGCCATCCCACAACCCTACCCGCAGGCCTGTCGAACCTAAGGTTTGCGTGGTGGCATAGCCACCACGCAAACCTTAGGTTCTGGTGGTGGTACAGCCATCACTCCACCGTGACGGTCTTGGCAAGGTTGCGGGGTTTGTCGACGTCGAGGCCTTTGACGGTGGCGATCTGGTAGGCGAGGAGCTGGAGTGGCACTACCGCGGTCACCGTTCCAATGAGATCGGGGCTGGCCGGAACGGTGAGGATGTGATCGGCGACGCCGGCCATTTCCGCCTCGGTGCCTTCCTCGGCCAGGACCACGATCATCGCGCCCCGAGCCTTCATCTCCTGAAGATTGGAGAGAGTCTTCGCCCGCACCCGCGAATCGGTGGCCACTCCCACAACTAACACGTTTTCGTCGATGAGCGCGATCGGCCCATGCTTCATCTCTCCGGCGGCGTATCCCTCGGCGCGGGTGTAAGCAATCTCCTTGAGCTTGAGGGCGCCTTCCATCGCCACCGGAAAATCTCCGCTGCGACCGAGAAAGAACACGTCCCGAGTGTCGGCGAACTTGGCCGCGATGGCATCGATCTCGCCGGCCCGATCGAGGGTCTGTTGGACTAGCTCCGGGAGCTGGCGGACCCCCTTGATCAGATTCATGATGCTGCCCTCATCGATCGAGCCCCGCACCCGCGCGAGATGCAGCCCGATCAATTGCAAAGCGACGAGCTGGGTGGTGAAGGTCTTGGTGGCGGCGACGCCAATCTCGGGTCCGGCCCGGGTGTAGAGCACTGCGTCGGCTTCTCGGGCCAGGGCGGAATCGACGACGTTGCTGACAGCTAACAGCAGCGACCGCTGCGCGCGGGCATAGCGCACTGCAGCGAGGGTGTCGAGCGTCTCGCCAGACTGGGAAATCCCGATCACCAAGGATCTCCGGTCGAGGACGGGGTCTCGATAGCGAAACTCGGAGGCGATGTCGATCTCCACCGGCAGGCGGGTCCAACGCTCGATCGCGTATTTGGCCATCATCGCCGCGTGGAATGACGTCCCGCAGGCGACGACGAAGACCTTGTCGATCTCGCGCAGTCGCTCATCGAGATGTCCGAGCTCCTCCAAGCTCACCATGCCGCTCTGATTAATCCGGCCGCGCAACGTGTCGCTGATCGCCTTCGGCTGCTCGTAGATCTCCTTCTCCATGAAGGTGGCGTAGCCACCTTTCTCGGCCGCCTCGAGATCCCATTCGATGAATCGCTCCGTGGTCTCAACGACGTTGCCGGCCAGATCGGTGATCTCCACCGAGTCGGGAGTGATTGCGACCACCCGGTCGTCTTCGATCACAGCCATCTTGCGAGTGTGCTCGAGAAACGCCGGGATGTCGGAGCCGAGAAAGTTCTCACCGTCGCCGATCCCCACCACCAATGGGCTTCCACGCCGACCACCTACCAAGAGGAGCGGGTCGGTTGAACGCATGACCCCCAAGGCCAGCGCCCCTTCGGCTTGGCGCATAACCTCGCGCACAGCCTCCGCCAGGGGAAGGTCGGCCATCTCCTCGATCAGATGGGCAACGACCTCGGTATCGGTGTCAGACGCAAACTCATGCCCGCGGCCCTCCAGCTCCGACTTGAGCGCCAACCAGTTCTCGATTATGCCGTTGTGCACGACGATCACCGTCCCGGTGCAATCGCGATGGGGGTGGGCGTTGATCGTGTTGGGCACACCGTGCGTTGCCCACCGGGTGTGACCAATCCCGGTGTTGCTCGCCCGCACTTCGACCTTGCCGAGACTGCGTTCCAAATCGGCAATGCGACCCGCCTGCTTGACGACGGCGATACCGTCCCCATCTTGAAAGGCCACCCCGGCCGAGTCATAACCCCGATACTCGAGCCGGGCGAGCCCCGGGATCAATAGATCAACGGCCGAACGCGGTCCAACATATCCAACGATGCCACACATGACTAAGACATTCCTCTCGTCTGCGAAGGCAAGAAGTCATCGACCGTGGGTCGATGTCACTGAGACCGCCTCTGTTGCGGGATCGCTCCCGGGTTTTCGCAGGTCTCTTACGGCTGTGAGCCGGGAAGGTATCCGCCGAATGTTTCGATGACCTTCCTCCTCGTCACCTCCCGGTGTCGGGAGGCCAGGCGCTGCAAATTGTGCTTGCCTTCAATTGGTTCTGTTGCTCGAATCTCCTTTCCCTAATGGTCGCCCAACTCGTGGTCGACCAACTCCGCCAAACGATCAGCGTAATCGCTGGCGGCGGTTTGACTAGATGCTTCCACCATAACCCGGACTACCGGCTCAGTTCCCGACGCCCGAATCAGGATTCGACCGTCGTCGCCGAGCTCGGACTCGGCCTGGCGAACCGCCTCCCACAGGTGAGGCGCCGCCTCCAGCTTGGCGCCGCGACCGACGCGCACGTTCTTCAGGACCTGCGGAAATTCGACCATCGCTTCCTTGCGCAGCGTCCGCAACTCCTTGCCCGTGCCGGCGACGACATCGAGCAGCCTGATTGCGGTGAGGAGCCCGTCCCCGGTCCGCGCTTTGTCGAGAAAGATCACATGTCCTGACTGTTCTCCTCCCAGCACCGCCTTGTGCTCTTGCATGGCTTCGAGCACATATCGATCCCCCACCTTGGTGGTGATCAACTCGATTCCAGCGCCCTCCATTGCTTGTCGGAATCCGAGGTTTGACATCACCGTCGCCACCACGACGTTGTTCTTGAGTCGTTCCTGCTCCTTCCACGCCAGGGCGATGATGGCCATGATCACGTCACCGTTCACCGTCTGACCGTCTTCGTCTATGGCCAGCAAGCGGTCGGCGTCGCCATCAAATGCCAATCCGATCCGCCCGCCGGCTCGCGAAGCGAGAAACTCGGGGTGGGTGGACCCGCAGTCGAGGTTGATGTTGTTCCCGTCAGGCTCGACCCCCCATGCGGTCACGTTGGCCCGCAACTTGCCAAACACCGCCGGAGCAGCCTTGAACGCTGCTCCATTGGCGGCGTCGATGGCCAGGTTGAGCTCGCGGTGGCTGTAGCGCGCGACCGAGGCCAGAAAGTTGACGTAGCGCTGAAAGGCCTTGGCATCCTGAAAACGAGTTGCGATACCCGACCCGGTCGGGATTCGAGCATTCGGGCTGCGGAGCGTTTTCTCGATCTCGTCTTCTTCGAGGTCGGTGAGCTTGGCGCCGTTTGCCCCCAAAAACTTGATGCCGTTGTCAGGCGCGGGGTTGTGGGACGCCGAGACCACCGCTCCCATCGTCGCCCCCGAGGTTGCGGTCAGATGGGAGATTCCTCCGGCCGGCATGATCCCGACATCAACGGTGTCGATGCCCGACGACTGAAAGCCGGCTTGGAGAGCAAGCGACAACATCTCGCCCGACCGGCGGGTGTCACGCCCAATCAATGCCGGTCCGACTGTCAGACGCGTGCCCGCTGCCCGTCCCAGCGCCAAGGCCAGATCGGCGGTCAGCTCGAGGTTGGCCACCCCCCGCACCCCGTCGGTGCCAAAGATGCGTCCTTCGTTGGTGAGGAGAGAGCGAAGCTGGGAGGCGCTGGCCAAATCAGCGCTTGGTGTACTGAACCGCCCGCCGTGCCTTACGCAAACCGTACTTCTTACTCTCGACGGCACGAGCGTCACGGGTGAGGAGGCCCGCCTTCTTCAGCGTGCCCCGGTGCTCGGCGTCATACTCGACCAAAGCGCGGGCGATGCCGAGGCGCAAGGCATCTGCTTGGCCGTTGACGCCTCCGCCTTCAAGCTTGGCATCGATGTCGAACCGTCCTTGGGTCGATGTGATCTGGAGAGGCTCCATCACCCGCATACGTGTGGCCATGGTCGGAAAGTAGTCCTCGAGCTGGCGACCGTTGAGAACCACCCGTCCCGAACCGTCGCGGAGACGAACCCGCACGACGGACTCTTTACGGCGGCCGACCGTTTGCGTAAGCGGCTTCGTCATCGGGCTTCTACCTTTCTGGTGTTCAGGGCGTGAGTTTCAGGACGCTGCGCCTCATGCGGATGCTCGGCCCCGGAGTAAACCTTCAGCTTGCGAATCATCTGCCGGCCAAGACGGTTTTTGGGCAGCATCCCTCGCACGGCCCGCTCGACCACTGCTTCCGGCCGGCGCTCGCGCAGGCTTTCGAATGACTCTTCCCGCAACCCGCCCGGATAGCCCGAGTGCCGGTAGTAGATCTTTTGCTGGCTCTTCTTGGACGTGACCTCGACTAAGGCCGCGTTGATGACGATCACGAAGTCGCCGGTGTCGACGTGGGGGGCGAACATAGGCTTGTGCTTCCCTCGCAGCAGGGTCGCCACCTCGGTCGCTACCCGGCCTAGGGGAGCCGAACCCGCGTCAACAACCCACCAGGCGCGGGTGACGTCGGTGGCTTTGGGCGAGTAAGTCTTGTTGTTCATGATTAGACAGCTCCGAGCGGCCAGGTCACAGCTCTTTTCGAGCCCTTTGGCCAGGAAAGACACCTCGGAATCGAGGCCCGAAAATGATAATGCGGGTGAGCCGAAATCGGAAACCTGGGGCCAGTCTTTTGCTCCCGCGCCCCGCCACGCTCGAGGTGAGAAAGGCGTAGGATGCGAAAGCGCGAGGCGAGAAACCTTGCCTCGCCGGTGGCCGGGCAACCCCCGGCCCGAGCTGGGAGGGAGTCAATGCGACGTTTTGCACTATTGGGGGCCTTGGCGCTATTGCTACTCGCCGTACCGGTGGCGTCCGGCACCGCAATCCAACCAACCTCCGAAGAGGTTGAGGTGGAGTATGTGGTGCTCTACACCGAGGGCGCCACGGCGGTGGAGGCACGGGCTGCAATCACCGCAGCCGGGGGCCGGGTGATCTCTGAGAATCTCGCCGTCGGCATGGCGGTGGTGAGGTCGAGAGCCGCCGGGTTCATCACGTTGGTCGATGCTCATGCGGCCATCGCCGGCGCCGCACGCAACCGACCGATCGGCCATGCCGGTCCGGGCAATAAGCCCGAGATCGACGACGAACGCCTCCAAGCCGAGCGCGACGCCCGGGCTGGGCGAGCAGGCGTCGCGGCAACCCCGTCGACACCTGCGGCGGAGCCGCTGGCTTCGTTGCAGTGGGGCATGGAGATGATCAACGCGACCGTCGATGGCTCCTATGGCGTGCAGCAGGGAAATCCCAATGTCCTCGTCGGGATCATCGACACCGGAATCGATGCCTCTCACCCTGACATCCGTCCCAACTTCAACGCTGCGCTGAGCCGCAACTTCACCACCGACATCCCCGATATCGATGGCCCTTGTGAGGAGGAGCCCGACCGTTCCTGCAGCGATCCGGCCATTGTGGATGAGAACAGCCACGGGACTCATGTCGCCAGCATCGTCGGCTCACCGATCAACGGTCTGGGAGTCGCCGGGGTGGCGCCTCGGATCACGTTGGTCAATATCCGCGCCGGGCAGGACTCCGGTTTCTTCTTCCTCGCTCCGGTTATCAACGCCATCACTTACGCGGCCGACATCGGCGTCGACGTTGTCAATATGAGCTTTTACACCGACCCGTGGCTCTACAACTGCCCGACCGCACACGACTCCGATCCGCCGCCGACCCTCGAGCAGCTCATCGAGCAGCGGACGATCATTCAAGCCCACGAACGGGCGCTGCACTATGCCCACGATCACAATGTGACCCTGATCGGCGCCGCCGGGAACAGCCATATCGATCTCGGCGCCGATCCGAAGTTCGACAACACGAGCCCGGATTACCCGCTCGGCACCGAGATCGAGCGGTGGGTGACGAACCGCTGCCTCGACTTGCCGACTGAAGGTCCCCACGTTCTGAGCGTCTCTGCCGTCGGACCGAGCACGATCAAAGCCGACTATTCCAACTATGGAGTCGAACAGATCGTGGTGGCTGCTCCTGGGGGCTACTACCGCGACCTTCTCGGCACGGATGCCTTCATGACTCCCCCGAACCTGATCCTGGCGGCCTACCCGCGCAGTATTGCTATCGCTTTAGGCGATATCGACGAGAACGGGGAACCGACCAACGACTTCGTTGTGAAGTCATGCCGGGAAACGGTGTGCGCCTATTACCAGTACCTGCAGGGGACCTCGATGGCAGCACCTCATGCGACGGGAGTGGCTGCCTTGATCGTCAGCCAGCACGGAACCGTGACTTCGACGGGTTACACAATGTCGCCTAACGAGGTTTTCAGGATCCTCACCGAAACTGCCAATGAGACGCCCTGTCCCACGCCCAACCCGTACTCCTATGAGCCGGTTGGTCGGGATGCCAGCTATACGGCATTCTGCGAAGGGACCACCGAGTTCAACGGCTTCTACGGCTACGGCATCGTCGATGCCTTAGCCGCGGTTAGCTAAGCGCTGGGCCGGCGCTCCTCGTTTGCTCGAGGAGCGCCGGCAACTCCGCCACCGAGGGCAATCGTGGTTCATGCTCGGTCGCGAGATCGAAGGGATCAATTAGCACCACCTCATCCAGGCCTGCGTCCAGCCCGCCTTTCACGTCGTGAAACAAGGAATCGCCGACATACCAAACCTTGTCACCGGACAGGCCGAGCCGATCCAGCCCTGCTTGGAAGATGGCCGGATCAGGCTTGGAGACTCCAACTTCGAAGCTGTCGATCACGAACTCAAACACTTCATCGAAGCCAGCTTGTCTTAACGATTCGGTCACCGAGCCATCCGAGTTGGAGATAACCCCGACCCTGATCCCGAGGTTCTTGATCGCTTCGATGGCACCCGGAATGGCCAAGCTCCAATACCCGTAGCCGTTGTTGGTTAGCACTGCCCCCTCTCCGGGTTCGGGCAGGCCGAGGCGGCCGAAGAAATCGGCTTGCCAAATCGTCCAGTCGACAGACTCATCTGCCAGACGTCTGCGGGCGTAGGCGTCCATTGCCCGATAGTGGGCATCGAACATGGCCTCGTAGCTCATCGGGTGAGAAAGAACCTCGGTCAACCGGACATGGTCTTGGAGAATTAGCGTGCCGCCCGCGTCGAACATGATCGCCTCAGGTTTCATCAACACACCGAAATAGTCGCAGATTTGATGTGTGCTTTGATAGGCATATGCGGTTACACATATGGCTCGACGACGAGCTCGTCCAGGAGCTAGATCGACGTGCAGGCAAGGGACGCCGTAGTGCGTTCCTGGCGGCGTTGAACCGTCGCGGACTCGATCACGAGAGGCGATGGGATGACATCGAGGCTGGCTTCGGCGTCATTCCTGAACGTGACCACGATGGGACGCTGATCCCGCAGGCTGGGTCCGTAATCAGCGTTCGCCCAACCGCAAACAAGCGGGATAGGTCGCCAGTCTGGTGCGAATTGTTCTTGATTCCGCGGTCCTTATCGATGTGCTGTGGGGTGACCTGCAACGGAGCCACCGGAAACCCCTCGGACTATCCGATGCCTGAGCTGGTCACCGAGCACTGGCCCGTCGGCGTCTAGTACCCGACCTCCCAAAGAATGAGGCCATGCGCCGGCGCCATCTGCCCGGCGCGGCCTCGAGCCCGGGCCGCCAGCACCTCGGCTATCTCTTCCGTCCGGCGGCGATGGCGGCCGATATCGACTGAGAGCCCGACGATCGATCGGATCATCTGATGGCAAAAGGCATTCGCCTTGACCGTGAATGTAACGAGGGCCTCGCTAACCCAAGCGGCGTCAAGGACGGTGCGAACCGTTCCTCCCGCCGAGGTAGCCCGACAAAACGAGGCGAAATCGTGCTGGCCGATCAAGAATTTGGCGGCAATGTTCATCGCCTCGACATCGAGGGGATCGGGAACATGCCAGACGGCGTGGCGCCCGATCGGGTCGGCATAAGGCTCGTTCCCGATCTGATAGCGGTATTCACGCGATACGGCCGAGTGTCTGGCGTCGAAGGCGTCGGTTACGCGCTCGAGCGCGAATGGGACTATCTCGGGGTGGAGCTGCCCGACCAGCGATTTCAGCAGGCGCGGGCAATCGGCTTCCTCGACTAAGTCAAAACTCATAACTTGCTGGCGGGCGTGAACGCCGGCGTCGGTCCTTCCCGCGGCCACCGTCGTCACTTCGGTTCGCAATGTTCGGGTGAGCGCTCCTTCGATCTCGCCCTGGACAGTTCGCAGACCGGGTTGGCGAGCGAGCCCTCGAAAGCCTGTGCCGTCGTAGGCAAGGTCGAGTCGGTACCGGGGCATCAGATGCGGAAAAGCGGCGCCCGGAAAATGAGCTGGATTAGCAGAATC
>Ga0136623_10000100_pt1 | contig 20477 bp, 25 predicted proteins | sample AntDrymUQ4492106_2_FD_104656 | JGI IMG/M metagenome (GOLD analysis project Ga0136623, IMG submission 104656) | Polar desert sand microbial communities from Dry Valleys, Antarctica - metaG UQ449 (21.06) | ecosystem: Environmental > Terrestrial > Soil > Desert | place: Antarctica: Dry Valley...
GAACTCCAATTCCAAGGGAGGCGGCATGCCCGATCAAGAAGGCAAGACGAAGGGTCCCGGGTTCGACAGCCCGGACAGGGCTTACAAGGAGGGTCGTTCAGAGGATGTGCAGGAGGGCTCGCTGGGAGCCGACACCGGCGGTGCGGGCGAGCAGGTCTCGCGCCTGACCAAGGACGCCGACGCCGGCGACGAGCAGGGCACCGCGCAGTCCGGCGGCTTCGGAGGCCAGGAGGCAGACGACTCGCCGGACGCGGGCACCGTCGGCGAGATCGCCGACGAGGGCGACCCGTCCCCGCACGCCGGTCACGAGGACAACGACACCCCCGACGCGAGCAGCGATGACGTCAAGATCATGGAGGACGCCCCCGCGCAGCAGAACGCGAACCCGGGCGCCGCAGTCGACGATCAGGGCCCCGGCCAGCACGACGACCAGGACGTCACCGATGTCGCGACCAAGCAGGGTCACCCGGCCACGCCGTCCTGATATGGGCCAGCGCTAGACCGACGCGATGAGCAGGTAATGGACATCGGCCCCGGCGTCCGCCGGGGCCGTACTGGTTGAGCGCTGGTCTGCCGGCTGAGGATTGGGTAGATTCGCGCCACCCCAACGAGGAGGGCAGCGTGCACGGAGACGACGAGGGCGCCAAGAACGACGACACCACCGAGGATGCCGCGCCGGGAGCGGCAGTCGATGACCAGGGTCTCGGTCAGCACGACGACAAGGATGTCACCGACGTGGAGACCAAGCAGGGCCATCCTGCGACGCCGAGCTGACGTGGGCAGCCGCTAGCGCATCCGCGCTTCGGTAGGAGGACGGACATCGGCCCCGGGCATTCGCTGTCGGGGCCGATCTCGTGCTCACTCGCGCGGCTGGACGAGGTTGAGGATGGCGGCCGGAACCGAGATCGAACGCAAGTTCCTCCTGAGCGAGCTGCCCGCGCCGCTGGCGTTCGCGCGCCGCAAGGCGATCCTGCAGGGCTACGTGGCGCTCGACGGCGACACCGAGGTCCGGGTGCGCCGCACCCCTTCCGGTTCGACGCTGACGATCAAGCACGGCAACGGCGAGGTTCGACTCGAGGAGGAACTCGTGCTCGACCCGCGCCAGGCGGATGCGCTGTGGGAGCTGACCGACGGGCGCCGGCTGCAGAAGACGCGCCGCGAGCTGCGCGCCGGCGGCGTCGTGGTCAGCGTCGACGAGTACGCGGGGGCGCTCGACGGCCTGATCGTGGCCGAGGTCGAGTTCGAGGACGAGCTCGCGGCGCGCTCCTTCGAGGTGCCGCCGTGGTTCGGCAGGGAGGTCACGGGACAGCGGGCCTACGCCAACCGCAGTCTCAGCGAGCACGGCCTGCCCGCGGAGGAGGAGCCGGCTTGACCCGTTCGCAAGCGCGGACGGCGCCTTCGCGCTCAGTCTGTGAAGACGTGCACGAGTGATCAGGCTAGGTTGGGGGTATGCGATGGTCGACGTGATGCCCACCGACACCGCCGCGCTGCCCACAGACCGGCCGAGCACCCCCGTCACCGGGGCGCAGACGGTGCTGTCCGCGCGCGCGCTGAACCGCGCGCTGCTGGAGCGCCAGCTGCTGCTGCGCCGCCAGACGCTGCGCGTCGGCGACGCGCTCGAGCACCTCGTCGGCCTGCAGGCGCAGAACCCCAACGGGCCGTACTTCGGCCTCTGGACGCGGCTGGCCGACTTCCATCCCGACGACCTCGCCGGCATGATCGACCGGCGGCTCGTCGTGCGGATCGCGCTCATGCGCTGGACCCTGCACATCGTGACGGCGCGCGACTGCCGTGCCCTGCGCCCGCTCGTGCAGTCCGTCATGGAGCGGCGCATGCGCGCGCTCTTCGGGCGCCACCTCGCCGGCGTGGATCTCGATCGGCTCGTGACCGCCGGTCGCGCGCTCGTCGAGGAGCAGCCGCGCTCACTCGGCGACGTCGGACGGCTGCTGGCCGCCGACTGGCCGGAGCACGAGCCGAGCGTGCTGGGCAACGCGCTGGCGGCGCTCGCGCCGCTCGTCCAGGTGCCGCCGCGCGGGTTGTGGGGGCGCAACGGCCGCGCCGTGCAGACGACCGCCGAGAGCTGGCTCGGTCGTCCGCTCGAGCCCGCGGGCGCTCCCGACGCCCTCATCCTGCGCTACCTCACCGCGTTCGGACCGGCGGGCATCGATGACATCCGCACGTGGTCGGGCCTGTGCGGCGTTGGCGAGGCGATCGAGCGCCTGCGACCGCAGCTGCGCAGCTTCCGCGACGAGCACGGGCGTGAGCTGCTCGACGTGCCCGGCGGCCCGCTGCCCGATCCGGCGACGCCCGCGCCGCCGCGCTTCTTGCCCGAGGGCGACAATGCCGTGCTCTCGCATGCCGATCGCACGCGCATCGTCAGCGACGCGCACCGCCGGCTGGTCACTGCGCACAAGACCTTCCTGATCGACGGCTTCGTGGGCGGCACGTGGAAGATCATCCGCGGGCCGCGGATCCTGACGCTCGCGATCTCGCCGATCGCCGCGATCGCGCGCGAGGATCGCTTGGCGCTGGCGGAGGAGGGCGCGCAGCTGCTCGCGTTCGCCGCCGGCGAGGACGACGTCCGCATCAGCGTGCGCTTTCGCGAGGAGTAGCAGAGCTCACCGGTGTGCGTCGCGGCGAGCCTGAGGTGACCGCCCGCCGCCTGCGCCCGTTCGGGACGACGATCTTCACGGAGATGTCGGCGCTGGCCGCGAGCAGCGGCGCGCTGAACCTCGGCCAGGGCTTTCCGGACACCGACGGTCCGCGGGAGATCATGCAGGCCGTGTCGACGGCGATGCGGTCGGGCGCCAACCAGTACGCGCCGCTGCCCGGGGTGCCCGAGCTGCGACGTGCGATCGCCGAACACCAGCTTCGCCGCTACGGGCTCGAGGTCGATCCCGATGCGGGCGTGCAGGTGACGTTCGGCGCCACCGAGGCGATCGCCGCGACGATGCTCGGTCTACTGGAGCCGGGCGACCGGGTCGTCGTGCTCGAGCCGTTCTATGACTCCTATGCGGCGACGATCGCGATGGCCGGGGGCGAGCGCCGGCTCGTGACCATGCGCCCGCCGGACTTCGCCGTCGACGTCGACGCGCTCGCCGCCGCCGCCCAGGGCGCGCGCATGCTGCTGCTCAACTCGCCCCACAACCCGACGGGACGCGTGCTGACGCCCGCGGAGCTGCGAGCGATCGCGCGGATCTGCGTCGAGCACGATCTGATCGCCGTCACCGACGAGGTCTACGAGCACCTCGCCTTCGACGGCGAGCACATCCCGCTGGCCACGCTGCCCGGCATGGCCGAGCGCACGCTGACGATCTCCAGCGCGGGCAAGTCGTTCTCGTTCACCGGCTGGAAGGTCGGCTGGTGCAGCGGCCCGCCGCAGCTCGTCGCCGCCGTGCGCTCCGCCAAGCAGTTTCTGACGTTCGCGGGGGCGACGCCCTTTCAGCACGCGATCGCGGGCGCGCTCGTCGACGCCGAGCGCCACGTCGCGCCGCTGCGCGCATCGCTGCGCGCCGGCCGTGACCTGCTCTGCGCGGGCCTCAGCGAGGCGGGCTTCGGCGTCAGCGTCCCGCAGGGCACGTACTTCGTCAACGCCGACATCGCGCCGCTCGGCTTCGGCGATGCGCGCGCATGGTGTCGCGAGCTGCCTGCCCGCGCTGGCGTCGTCGCGATCCCGACGAGCGCCTTCTACGACGACGCGGACGCCGGGCGAACGCTCGTGCGCTTCGCGTTCTGCAAGCGCACGGCGGTCATCGAGGAGGCCGTTGGCAGGCTCCGTGCAGACGGCGACGCGGGACGGTCGATCGAGTACGGTCCGGCGCCATGAGCGCGATGAGCGGCACCGCGAGCACCGAGATCGACGCCCCGATCGACGCCGTGTGGAACATCGTCCAGGACGTCGAGACGGCCCCCACGTGGCAGAAGGGCATCGACAGCATGGATGTGCTCGACCATGACGCAGACGGACGCGCAGCGAGCTGTCAGACTGGCACCGACGCGAAGGTCAAGGTCTTCTCGGCGCGCCTGAGCTTCCGCTACGAGCCGCCGGTGCGGGTGAGCTGGGTGCAGGAGAGCGGCGACCTCAAGTCGATGTCGGGCTCGTGGCAGCTCGAGGACCTCGGAGCGGGCCGCACGCGCGCGGCCTACACGCTGGAGGCCGACCCCGGCGCCCTGCTCGCGCGGTTTCTGAAGGGCGCGCTCGAGGAGAAGATGCGCGCCGTCCTGATCGACGGCCGCCCAGCCGAGCTCAAGACCCGCGCCGAGCGACCAGCACCATGACCGGGGGACATCACGTGCGCGCAGCGACACGACGGTTGAGCATCGCGATCGCGATGGCCCTGGCGCTGTCGCTGTCGGCTTCGGGCCTCGCGCTCGGCGCCTCATCGAAGCCCGCGGTGACGACGGGCAGCGCCGTCAGGCTGGCCCCCGCGACCGCGACGCTGCTGGGCAAGGTCGATCCCAACAGCGCGATGACGACCTACCTCTTTCAGTACGGGCCGACGAAGCTGTACGGCGCGACGACCGCGCCGGCCGCCGCCGGCGGCGGCTCGAGGGCCGTCGACGCCGTCGCCGACCTCGTTGCCCTGACCCCCGCCACGACCTATCACTACCGGCTCGTCGCGACGAACCGCAACGGCCAGGTCAAGGGCCGCGACCGCACGTTCAGGACGCGGCCGCAGCCGCTCGGGCTGACGCTCGCCTCGAACCCGAACCCCGTGGGGCTCGGGATGCCGGCGGTGCTCGCCGGCTCGGTCACCGGCACCGGCAACGCGGGCCGCCAGGTCGTGCTGCATTCCAACCCGTTTCCGTACACCCAGGGCTTCCAGCCGGCGGCCAACGCCCAGCTCACCGATGCGCAGGGCGCGTTCGCGTTTCCGCTGCTGTCCGTGCCGCTGAACACGCAGTACCGCGTGCTGACCCCGTCGAGGCCCGATGTCGTCAGCCCGATCGTCACCGTCGGCGTGGCCGTCAGGGTCGGCACGAACGTCAGCGCGACCCGCGTGCTCAGAGGCCGGAACGTGCGCTTCTCGGGCACCGTCCGCCCGGCGCGCGTCGGAGCGCAGATCGCGATCCAGAAGCTGCGCGGCACGCGCTGGGTGACCGTGACGGGAACGATCACCCGTCGCGGCGACGCGTCGTTCTCGCGCTACGCCAAGCGCGTGCGGATCGTGCGCGGCGGCAGCTTCCGCGTATTCGTCTCCAACCTCGACGGCAACTTCGTGTCCAACGGCGGTCGCATCGTGCGCATCCGCAGCTTCCGCTGAGCGCCGAGCTCAGACACCCGCGGGATCGCGCTCGCGCGCCCAGCCCGCGCGGGCGACGTCGAAGTCCGTCCAGTCCGACCGGTCCTCCGGTGCCGGCGGCCCGCCGAATGGCTCGGGCGGCTCGGGTGCGACCGGATGGCGCGGCTGGCCGCCGCCGCCGTCCGAACCCTCCCCGCCGTCGTCGCGCTCGGGCGAGTGGCGCGACAGCGCGACCCACATGCAGGCGCAGACGAGCAGCAGCGCGACGACGCCGGCGAGCGCCGCCAGGAGCCACAGGCCGAGGAACGACAGCGTGATCGCGGCCGTGATCGCGGCGCCGCCGGCACACGCAAGCGAAACGCGCACCAGCCGAATGCGGCGCGATGCGCCCGCGGGGACCGGTGTCACGACGCACAGCGATAGGCTCAGGGCCACGACGTAGAGCACGGCGTTGAGCGTGAGCAGCATTGGAGGATGTCGTTCCCCCGGTGACCGCGATCAAACGCGCCCCTACTCGTAGACGACGAGATCCGGCGGCGGGCCGAGCCCGAGCACCGCGCCGGGTGACATGAGGTTCGTGTCCTCTTCGTAGAACAGCTTGAAGCCGTCGTGGAAGCGCGCCGGGCCGGCGGTGAAGGCGTCGTACTTCGAGATCTTGTTGGCGCGGTCGCCGAAGCCGTCGACGTTCATCGTGACGGCGAGCCCGGGCGGGCGCTTGACGCGCTCCTTGCCCTGGATCATGTCGTCGGTGAACTGGTGGATGACGAAGAGCTTCTCGGGCAGGTTGTGGCGCTTGACGATGTACGCGACGTACGCCGACACGAAGTTGACCTCCTCTGCGGTCACCGAGCCGATCGTCTTGCCGGGGACCTCGTTGGGCCCGATGTGCCATTCCGGGTCCAGCGCGAGACCGACGTCCGGCTCGCGCAGCCAGCGCTCGAGACGCTTGGCCTCGCTGAGGAAGTTGGCGCGGCCGGGCTGGACGTCGAGCAGCAACAGCGCCTTCGCCTTGCGCGCGGCGCGCAGGTAGCGGTCGATCGTCTCCGCCGGCTGCTGGGAGCGGTACATGCCGTCGTCGCCGGGATCGGCGTTGGCGATCGTCGCGATCAGCTCGAAGGCCGGCAGCACCGGCCTCGTCTTGCGCTCGTAGTCGCGCGCGACGCGCTTGAGCTTGGCCGCGGCCCGCGACGGGGGCCCGATGCCGAGGATGCCCAGGCGCGCGCTCTGGGGCGCGCCGTAGAAGCCGACGACGCGGTGGTCGGGGAAGATCCGCCGGCCGCCGCCCGGAAGCTGCGCCGCAGGCCGGACCGGCGCAGCCTTCTTGTCGTCCGCCGCGGCCTCCACGCCCGCGTCGGCGCCGCACGAGCGCAGCGCCAGGACGATCACGAGCAGCACCGCCGCCAGCACGCCGAGGGCGGTCGCGCGCCGGCGCCGGTAGGTGAGCGGCGACTCGTTCACGGGCTCAGTGTGACCAGTTCGCCGGGATTCGTGCGCCGACGCTCATGTCCGCCGGCCGGATTGCCGAAGAGCTGGGGGTGCAGCACCGTTACGAACGGATCTCGATCGACACGACCCGTCATCGCATCGTCGGCGTCGCGACGCTGGCCAGCGACGGCTACCGCAGCCGCCTGTCGGACCTGCTCAACGCCCCCGAGCGCGAGTTCATCGCGCTGACCGATGCCACCGTGGAGCTGCTCGACGGCGACGCCGAGGTCACCCACCACGACTTCATTGCGGTCCATCGTCAGCACGTCGTCTTCGCCGTCTCGATGGGCGAGGTGCAGCAGCCGTCGCCGAGCGCTTCGACGGCCTGACACGCTCCGTGAACCGCGACGTACGCGCATGCCCGGCGGCGCTCACCGCACGCTGATCTCTCCGCCCAGCTCGTACGGTGCCACGAGCCCGATGCGATCGCCGCTCCAGAAGCGACCCGGGTCATACCAGCTCGCCGGCCGCTGCATCGGCAGCAGCCCCATGCGCTGGTAGGTCGTGGCGACGAGCTCGGCGCAGTAGATCGTCTCCAGCGACGAGTCGCTGCGGCGAAAGCGACCGCTGGCCCAGCTTCGCGCGAGGCCGAGCGGGCTCGGAAAGGCGCGGCCGTCGAAGTCGTCGATGACCTGCATCAGGCGATCTTCGTGGTGGCGCTCGATCGGGCCCTGGAGCTGGCGGATCCAGGCGCGCTGGCCGTAGCGCTCGTTCCACTGCGCCACCGCCTCGGCGAGGCGGTGCAGCTGCACGCCGCGCTGGCGCTCGCCGGTCCACACATCCGGCAGCGAGCGCCCGAGCTCGGCGTGCCACAGCAGCGGCGGCAGGTCGTCGAGCGCGACGACCATCCCGACGTGGTTCACGGGGCTGTTGGTCAGCGTCTGGATCGCGCGGTCGGCGAACGAGCGACCGCGAAACAGCCAGATGTCGCCCGTCGAAGACGCCTGGACCGCGTCCTCGAGCGTGAGCGCCGTGTCATCCATCACCGTAACCTACGCAACCGATGGGGGTCTCACGCACGACCGCGCCGTCCAAGCGCAAGCGCAAGCGCAAACGCCGGCGAAGCGCGATCAAGGGTCTGCGCACGCCCGCCCTGCCGGCGGCGCTGGCACCCAAGCGCACGCGCAGCGCGCGGCATCCCATCCGCGGCGTCAGGCCAACACCGTGGAAGCTCCTCGGGCTGGCCGGGTTGGCCGGCGTGGCCGCGACGGGCGTGATCGTCGCCCGCAGCCGCCGCTCGCACAGCGACCTGCAACCGGATGAGTTGCGCGAGCGCCTGCACAGGCGCCTCGCGCAGGTCGGCAGCGAGCCGTCGTAGCCTCCCGCATAGCCGGCGCCCGCTCGACGGGGCCTGCCTGACCGAGACGACCCCGGCGGCTTCACGTGGGGGCTCGACTTCGCTCAGCTGGGGGGAACTCAGCGGTGACCCGCACCGGTCGCCGCTGAACGGCACGCCGGGGGCGGCGTACGACGGCTCGCCAATGCACGGTCGAGTGCTGCATCGATCACAGCGAACCACGTGGCATAGCCGGCGGCCGACGGGTGAAAGCCGTCGGGTGCGAACAGCGACCGGTCGGCGCGAAAGCGCCGGCCGGTTCGCTCTGCGATCGGTGCAAGGGCGAGTCGCCGCTCGCGGACGACCTCCTCGACCGCGGCGTTGACCTGCAGGGTGCGCCAGCCGGCGACGGTCCGCAGCGGCTGCGCGAGCCGCGGCGCGGAGCCGACGTCGGGCGACGCGGTGAGCACGATCGCGACGTCGCAGCGTGCCGCGCGCAGGCGGTGCGCGATCGCTATGACGTCGGCGCGCACCGATCCCAGCAGGGTCAGCCCGGTGACGTCGTTGGCGCCCGCCGCGAGCAGGACGACGTCGGGAGCGAGGCGCGTCGCGGCCGGGAGCTGGTCGCGTCGCACGTCGCCCAGGCGCGCGCCCGAGACCGCGAGGTTCGTGAGCGTCACCGGCCCGCGGGCGGCGAGATGGCGGGCTGCTGCGACCGCGATCCCCTGCTCGTACGGCGCGCCTCGACCCGCCCCGGTGCTGTCGCCGAGCACGACGAGACGCAGTCGCGCTCGCTCGCCGCCGGATGGAAAGCTCCGCGGCGCCTGCGGGGGCGCGCGGTAGTCGTCGCCTGGCACGGTCGCGATCGCGATCAGCGCCTCGATCGCGAGCAGGGCTATCAGCCCCACAGCCGCGAGCAGCAGCCCGGCCGCTGCCCGGCGCAGCGCGCGCACGCGCGCCGATCCGCGGCCTGGGCGCGGCCGGTCGCTCACGCCCGCCCTCCCGTGGCGGGCCGCGACCGATCGCCGCGCGCGACAATTCGCGCGATCGCCTCGAGCACGAGCAGCAGCGCGAGCGCCAGCAGCGCGGCGCCGAGCACGTACCACGGCCATGGTCCGAGCGCGTCGAGGATCGAGCCGCTGGATGGCTTGCGGCGCAGGAACATGTAGTTGCCGCCGGTGGCCAGACAGCCGATCGCCGCGAGCAGCGCGAAGGCCACGGTCAGGCCGTAGACCCGCCACACCGCCCACGGCCGCGGCAGCCGCCGCAGGCCGAACACGAGCAGGCCGGCGGCGATGATCGCGCCGGAGTGCGTGACGAAGTACGTGAAGTACAAGACGTCGGGATAGGTGTCGGGGAGGTCAGGGGTCAGGACCGCCTGCAGCGAGGCGCTGAACGCCCAGAAGTAGACGAGCTCGGTCAGCAGGCCGGCTCGCGGGCGCCACAGCGCCGCGACGGCGACGAGCGTTACGGCGTCGCTGAGCTGCAGCGGCAGGTTGACGCGCACGCTCCACGTGCCGCGCGCGATGTACGTCGCCTGCTCGGCGAGGAAGCCGGCGAGGATGGCGATCGCCAGCGCGCGCGCGAGCAGCGTCGCGGGAGGCTCGCCCAGGCGGCGCGCCGCGGCCGCGATCAGCACCGCGCCCAGCGCCGTGGCCACGATCGCGGCGATGTGCTCGGGCGAGAAGAGCGCCATGGACGCGCGATCGTGGCAGGTCGCGGCCTTCTGGCTCTAGGCTTCGGGCATGTGCCGAAACATCCGACCGCTCTACAACTTCGATCCACCCGCCAGCGCCGACGAGGTCCACGGCGCCGCCCTGCAGTACGTCCGCAAGGTCAGCGGCTTCACGAAGCCGTCCGCTGCCAACGCCGAGGCCTTCGAGCGCGCCGTCGCCGCCGTCGAGCAGGCTTCCGCCCAGCTGCTCGGCGAGCTCGTCACGAACGCCCCCCAGAAGAACCGCGAGATCGAGGCCGCCAAGGCGCGGGCGCGCAGGGAGCAGCGCGAGGCGGCGTAAGCCTAGGCGCCGCGCACGACGCCGAGCTGACGCTCGGCCGCCTCGGTGACGGCCTTCACGCGACGCCCCGGCAGCAGGACGTCGCGAACGCTCGCGCTGCCCGGAAGCTCGACGTCCTGGACGGCGCCGCGCAGCCTCCAGAGCATGCGGACGACCTCGCCCTTGGTCATCTCCTCACGCGGCTTGGTCGCGACCCTGGCGTGAGCCTGCGCCGACATCCGGGCCAGCACGGAGGGGCCGCTGCCGTCGATCGCGCGCCGCGCGGCCTCGACGTCCGCCATCGCGTTCCACAGAACCAGCAGGTGAGCGGCGATCTCGTCGTCGGAGATGCCCAGCCGATGGCGGTCGACGACGTCGCACACGATCTCGGCCTCGCAGTACAGGCTGGCCAGCTGCAGGCCCACCGGCCCGCCCGTCGCACCCGCCATGCCCGCGAGGCGCCCGCGCCGCTTCGCGGCCTTCTTCACGTCGCGGTCGCTGAGCGCCCGCGTCTCGTCGCCGTGCACGGCCTCGACGAGCGCCACCAGCAGCGACTCGACGCTGATCCGCTGCGCGTCGCTCATCGTGAGGAGCCTGATCAGTCGCGCGCCCGGCCTGTCGCTGGAGGCGACCCGCTCCCCGGCCGTGGCGGCGGCGCTCTTCGCCAGGCGGCCCGCCTCTACGCTCACGCGGTCCCTGAGCCCCATCGGCCCATCCTGACAGCAACTGCCGCGGGGTGGTGGGGACGACCTGCGAACCCCGGATCCAGCCTCGTCAGCCTTATCCAGTGTCTCATGGATCCTTCCGGGCGCGAAGCCCGGCGCCGCGGCGACCTCCGGACTACGGGCCACCAGTAGCCTGGCGCGATGAGCTACGAGCCGAGCCAGCGAACGACGCCGCAGCTGCTTGAGGACTGGGCTGCGATCATGCGCCAGCTGCGCGACCGCGGCATCCATCCGCACGAACAACAATCCGGTCGGCGACATCGCCGAGGCCATCGTGGCGGAGCACTATGCCGGCCAGCGAGCGCCCTTCAGCCAGAAGAACTGGGACGTGCTCATCGCGACCGGTGAGCGGATCGAGGTCAAGGGCATCCGCCAGCTCAAGGGCGGGAGCAGGCGAAGCAACGTTAGCCCGATTCGCGGCTCTGACTACGACAGCATGGTGATCGTGCTACTCGACGACGATTTCAAGGTCACCGAGGGTCTACGCATTCCCCGGCCGGTCGTCGAGGAACTGTTCGCGCACAACGACCACGTCAACGGCGTCGTCGTCAAGGTCTCGGCAGCGTTGCGACTACATCCGGGCGTCGAGGCGGTGAACCTCACCGAGGCTGCCTCAAGACTGCACGCCCAATGAGCCCCTCTATTGTTGGTCAACAAGCGCGCATCGTCGGTTCGACCAGACACCGGTGACCGTCGGACTGCGACAGGCGCCAGGGCGCAACCGACGCGGCACCCGGGCCATCCTCAGAGCCTAGGCGGCGATCGAAACCCGGCGTTCGGGCATCCCATCCCAGGTCTTCCCGTCCAGTTCGCGGCCACCAGTCTTTGGCGTGCGCCCGCCCCACTGCTTGAAGAAGAACGCGACGTCCTCCGCATCGCATTGCTCCCGCAACTGGCGGAGCCACTCGGCCTTGATCGGACGATGACGGGCGCCCGACTCGCCGCCTGCGATCAGCCACTGGATCTCGGTCAGGTCAAGTCCGTCTAGCGGGCCGAGCAACGGCTCAGCCGAGATGAAGCGCACCGCAGCGTCAACGCGGCGAAGGTAGTCCGCGCGATGGATGAACCGGCGGTTCTCGATCGATACCCCGATCCAGACGTTCGGATGCCACTCGAGCACCGGGGCAAGTTCGGCCAGCCGCTCGTGGCGCTTGGTCAGGATCTGGAAGGTGTGGTGGTCAGCGCGGCCCATGACGTCGAAGACCTGCTGGATGTAGTCGAGCGGGATCCCTTCGTGGAACAGGTCGCTCATCGAGTTGACGAAGATGGTTCGAGGGCGCGACCACTTCATTGGCTGCTCCAAGCGATGTGGCCAGAGCTTGAGATCAAACCCCTGCTCGTAGGGGTGCCCCGGGACACCACGCCAGCGCTCGGCGAACGTCTTGGCATAGCAGTGAGCGCAGCCCGGCGAGACTTGATGGCATCCCGTGACCGGGTTCCATGTCGCTTCGGTCCATTCGATCGCGCTGTTGTCTGCCATCGGTCCTCCTTCGCCGGAGGTGCGGGGAACCCTTCGCGGGTCGAACGGATGTTCGCACGGGCCCCGGTCGCTCTCGACGACATTCGGCGATCGATCAGACGAGGAACCGCATTCGGGCGCCCTTGAATCCGCTCGGTCCCTTGCGGTCGACGTCCAGCTTCCCTGCCCTCTGGGCGGGCTGCAACGTGCGGCGCCGAAGATGTCCGATGCGAAACGGCGTGTCGATGCGCGTGCATTGCTCGGCCTGCTCGATCGTGAACCAGTCCCTGCCGAACTTCGATCGCAGCTCGGCGAGGAGCGGCGTCGTGTCCACGGTGTCATCGGGCGTGAAGAGCACCTCCTGCCCCGATTCGGTCGTCGCCGTGTAAGAGCTGCCGGCAATCGGGTCGACCTTCCACATGGCGTCCTTGGCGAGGTCCAGGCCCTTGTCGTGGCCGACGCCGAACACCAGTCGGTAGTCGTTGCCGTCCTGCGTGCGCAGCTGAAACGAGCGCACATGCTTCACCGTCGGGTTCGAGCCGAGCTGGCGCTCGAAGAGGCCCAGCAGGAAAGCACGCCGCTCCTCGCCCTCCAGGCCGACGGCTTCGCCCCAGTCCTTGCACCCGAACAACGAGGTCAGCGCCGTTTCCTGGCCGTCGCGGCCGACGAACCGGTGGATGAACGAGAGCGGCAGGAAGATGAGGGCCTCGCAACGCCGGAACGCAAGCAACCTCCCGGTGAGAGACATCGAGGCAGTCGAGTAGCCGAACGGATCGATGAACGCGAACGTCGGAACGAGGGTCTTGCCGTGGTCGGTCGTCTGATCGATCAGCGCGCCAAACGCCGACTCGAACTCGCCATGCTCGATGCGGACCGTCACGTTGCTCGGCAGCGCGCCGAGGGCAGCGATCTCCCCACGGAGGTGCTCCACACGCCTCGAGTCGTGCTCGATGAACAGGAAAATGAACTCCACGCCCGCGAGGCTTGGCAGCGCCGCGTGCGAGCTCAGCGCGTCGAGCATGATGAGCGGCGACCCCGGCTCGCCCGTGGCATAGCGGCCGGGACCGGCGAACCCGTCAACGAGGAGGAGCCGAGGCGGACCGATCCTGGAGCCAGGGACGTTCAGGGCTTGCTGCCCCAGGACCGGGATCCAGCCGTCGAGGTAGGCCCGCAGGACGCGATGCTTCGCCGCGGTGTGGGCGTCCTGGTCCCAAAGGATCGGATCAGCGATACAAGGAGGATCGACGCAGGGGCGGACGGCTGCCCTGAGTGAGCCGACCTGTTGTCAGCGACTGCAGCACGCCATGGAGGCGATCCTCGCGGCCATGGCACCTCCCAGATCGTCGGTCAAGCCGGCCGGCTACACCTCGGCTCGCGGCGCGTGTGCACTGATTGAAACCGGGGACGGGCTCGCCAGCGGGTTCGCGTTGAGCGCGATCACGGAGAGAGAGGGATTCGAACCCTCGGTGGACCGTAAAGCCCACACACGATTTCCAGTCGTGCCCGTTCAGCCGCTCCGGCACCTCTCCGAGACCCCGCAGGGTATCGGGACGGGGCCCCGCGGAGGCTCAGAGCTGCCAGGCGCCACCGCGCAGCACCGGGACGCGCTCGCCGTCCGCGGTCAGCGCCGTGACGTCCACCTCCGGCGAGCCGATCATGAAGTCGATGTGGATCTGCGAGCGGTTCAGCCGCGCGTGGTCGGACTCGTCCGCCGTGAACTCGTAGGCCGCGCCGAGGGCGATGTGCGACGCCGCGTTCTCGTCGATCAGCGTGTCGTAGAAGACGGTGTCGAGCGGCCCGATGCGCCCGTCGGCGTCGACGAGCGCCACCTCGCCGAGGCGGCACGCGCCGTCGTCGCGCTGCGCGTACTGCGCCAGCAGCTCGCCGCCCTCGTCGGCCTCGATCGAGACTGCGCGCCCGCCCTCGAAGCGCACGCGCAGGCCGCGCACGATCGTGCCGCCGACGACCAGCGGCTTCGTCGAGCGGACCTCGCCGTCGACGCGCTGCGGATCGGGCGCGGTGAAGATCTCCTCGGACGGGAGGTTGGGCATGTGCGCGATCCCGTCGATCGTCGAGAAGCGCGCCGACAACCAGCTCGACGTCGGCAGCAGACCGACCCGCAGGTCAGTTCCCGGCCCCTCGAAGTGCAGCGCGTCGAAGCGGCGTCCGGTCAGCCGCTCGCTGACGCCGACGAGCACGTCCTGGCGCGCCGTCCAGGCCGCGACCGGGTCGGGCTCGTCGAGGCGGCACATGTGCAGCACCTGCTCCCACAACCGCGCGAGCGCCGCCTCGGGATCGAGGTCGGGGTAGACGAGCTCCGCCCATGCCTGCGTCGGGCACGGCACGGCCGTCCAGTTCGTCGTGCGCGCGTTGACGACCTGGCTGGCCTCGCGCAGCTGGGGCAGCTGGTCGCGGCCGGCACGCTGGGGGTCGAGATCGCTCAACAGCCCCGGCGCCGCCGGGCCGGTCAAGCCGATCCGGGCGGCGCGATGCTCGCCGAGCGCGAGCAGCCGCTCGCCGAGCCACGGCGGGACGTAGTCGAGCGTGTCCTCGTCGGCATGCAGGATCCGCGCGCGCTTGACGTGCAGGTCGAACTGCGTCACCTCGACGAACTTCGCTCCCGCGCGGTAGGCGGCGACGGCGACGGCACGCGTCAGCTCGAGCTTGCCGGGCTCGGTGCCGATCGCGACGATCTGACCGCGCTGGACGTTCGCCGCGAAGCGCACGATGAGCTCCGCGAACCGCTCGAGCGTCGCCTCGTCGACCGCGCTCACCCGTCGCTCCCCCCGCCCCCGGAGTGCTCGCCCGGCACGTTCGTGGACGGCTGTCCCCGCATGGTCGCGGACAGTACACGCGCCGCCCCCGCGGCACCCGCGACCCACTAGGTTGCGCCGATGAGCGATCCCGTCGTGCACCACGTTCTGTTCTACGACTACGTCCCCGACGTCCTCGAGCGCCGCGGGCCCTACCGCGAAGGCCATCTCGAACACGCGCGGCGGTGGAAGGACGACGGCCGGATCGTCAGCGGCGGTGCGCTCGGAATCCCTCCGTCGGGCGGCATGATCGTCTTCCTCGTCGACGACCCGGCGCAGGTCGACGCGTTCGTCGCAGACGATCCCTACGTCCGCAACGCCATCGTCACCGGCCACCGCATCGTGCCGTGGACCGTCGTCGTGTGATCCCGCCGCGCTACAGGTCCGCAGGGAAGGCGTAGCTCGCGGGGACCGGGTCGGGCATCTGCTGCGGGGTGCCGAAGGCGAGCACGATCTGCTGCTTCTCCCCGAGCACGATCCGCGTGGGGTCGGCGTCGACCGCGGTGCCGTCGACCCAGGCACGCAGCTCTTTGCCGTTGCCGGCGCACAGGCCGCCGATGCACCGGCGGTCCAGCCGAACGCCCCAGATCGCGAACAGCTGGCCGAGGCTGAACGTGCTCGCCGTCGGCGACTCGACGTGCAGGATGCCGTTGGGGTCGTGCGTGTGCAGCGGTGAGATGAACGACTGCCCGATGCCGATGTTCCCGGGGACCTCGACCGGCTTGCCATCCACGAAGAGGTCGAGGTGCTGGTGGATGTGAACGACCTGCCCCTCCTCGGTGAGCGCCGGCAGCCCGATCGCGCGCAGGCGCTGCTGGAGCTTCCCGTCGTTGGTCATCCACGGCGGCGGCGTCTTCAGCACCCCGGGCAGTGCGTCCATCGAGCCGAACGCCGGACCGAGCGACGGCTTGCCGGCCTGCTTCGCCGTCGTCTCGGGCTTGTCGGCCTGCGAGCCGCCGCAGCCGGCGAGCACGAGCATCACGGCGACCGCCGAAAGCAGGACGCGGACCGTCAGGCGAAGGGTCATCCGGGGATCTCATCACACGCCGCGCCCGCAGGACCGCAGGAGCGAGAACCGCGCCAGCCCCGTGGGCACTAGTGTGCCGTCGCGCATGGCCGACGCCGACGACCTCGACGAGCTGTCCTCCGCGCAGCTGCACGATCTCGCGGTGCACCGCGCGCTGCGCCACGTCGACATCGCGTTCTTCGTGCGGCTGGTCAAGCGGCTGCCGGTCGCCGAGGCGGCGGCGGGCCAGACCCACGAGGCGGAGGCCGACGTGCTGACGCTGCGCGCGCACGTCGACGACGTCACGGACTCCGGCCGCGGCGAGGTCGCGGAGCTGCTGCGGCCGTTCTACCTCGAGTACCTGCAAAGCCACGGCGTCAGCGCACCCAAGGGGCACGGGGAGGACTGAGGACCCGGCTCGCGACGCCGAACATCCGTCCACACGGGTTCAAGGAGCCGGCCTCCGCGCCGACAGGGTTCGAAATCGCCCCCGCGAAAGGAACCGTTTCTCATGCATCGGATGTCACGCCGCAGCGTCGCCCTCATCGCGACAGCCGCAACGCTCGGAGCCGGGTCGATCAGCACCGCGGCGCAGGCGAGCGACGCGATCTCCGCACCCTCCGGCGTCGCGGCCGCCCCGCAGACGCGCCTGCTGGGCGTGCTGGACCCCGTGCTCACGCTGATCGGAGCAGGCTCCACCCCGACGCAGGTGCAGGGCGCGGTCGCCGGACTCGCGCCCGCCGAGATCGGCTCGCTGTTGGACGCTGCCGACCCCGCTCAGTTCGATGCCCTGCTCGGTGGCCTCGACACGACCCAGATCACGGGCGCGCTCGCCACGCTCGCCCCAGCCGACCTGACGAGCATCCTGACCACCGCGGACCCCACGCAGCTTCCCGGGCTCGTCGGTGCGCTGGCCCCCGGACAGCTGGCCGGCGTGCTCGGCCTACTGGAGCCGGCGCAGCTGCTGGCGGTCGTCGGCGCGCTGACCCCCGCACAGGTCTCGGCCCTGCTCGGCCCGCTGCTCGGCGTTCCCGCCGGGGCCGCCGGCGCGGCCATCGGCGCCACCGCGCCTCGCCCCCCTGCGCCAAGACCGGCCCAAGCCAGGCCCGCGCAACCGGGCTTCACCGCCTACGCAGCGTCGGTGCGCACGATCAAGGTCGCGAAGACCAGGCGCAGCGCCAAGCTCACCATCTCCTGCCCGGCGGCCGCGCCGAAGGGCTGCCTCGTGACGCTCAAGGGCAGCGTCGCCGGCAAGCGGGCGTTCGCCGGCAAGACGATCGTCATCAAGCGCAATGAGTCCAAGACGCTTTCCGTGAAGCTCACGACCGTGGTGACCCGTCGCCTGAAGAAGAAGGGAGGAACCCTGAAGGTCTCAGCGCTCACCGCGCTCTCCTCGCTGCCCGCCACGACCAAGACGGTGAAGATCGCGCGCAGGCGCTGACGGTGGACGGTCAACGGCGGTGCGGCCTGCGACCGGTGCAGCAACCCTCCCGACAGACGATACCCGGGGTCCATGGCGGTGCGGCCATGGGCCCCGCGGTCGTTGCAAGCGGCCCGCCGGCCGCGGCGGGGAAGCGGGCGAGCCCGAAGGCCCGCCCGGTTTCCGCCCGGTCATGGATCGCCGCTGAACTACTACGTCCCCGGAGTGTGTGTCACCGGGGTTTGCGTGACACTCCCGGCCACCGGGACTGGCCGCGGGCACGAGGCCCGCACGTTGCCCGGCTGAACGCCGAGGCGCTCCGGCCGAGTAGGCGATCCGCCGGATGAAAGAGCCTAGTGGGTCGCGCGCCGGCGGCGAGGTCGATCGCTCGACGTCGCCGGGACGATCGGGCCCGAGGCTAGACTCGGGCGCAGTGGAGGGCGACCCCAAGCGCTCGGCGCACACGACGGCGCCCGCCGGCCGGGACGCCGCGCCGCCTGCCACAGGCGAGACGCCGGCCAAGCCCGCTGCCGCCGCCCCGCCGGCCCCGGCTGCCGTCACCTCGTCGGCCCCGCGCCCTGCCGCCGCCCCGCCGGCCTCGCCTGCTGCCGCGACCCCGCCGCCGCCGAAGCCCGCTGCCACTCCGCGGCCGCCGGCCCCCGTCGCGGCGGACGATCCCGTGCCGCGCTGGCTGCGCTCCGGCGCGGCGATCGGCTGGCGGGTGCTCGTGCTCGGAGCCGCCATCGCCTTCGTCGCGTACGCGCTGGCGTATCTGCGGATTGTCGTATTGCCGGTGATCGTCGCCCTGCTGATCAGCACCGTGCTGCGCGCACCGACCCGCTGGCTGCGGCGCCATCGCTTCTCCGACGCCGCGGCGGCCGCGGCCGTCATGCTCAGCGCGATCGCCGCCCTCGCGGGTGCGATCACCCTCGCCGGGGCAGCGATCAGCCGACAGTTCTCCGACCTCGCCGAGAGCGTCCAGGACGGTCTCCGCCAGGTCGGCAATGCGCTCGCCCGGCCGCCGTTCAACCTCAGCGAACAGGACATCGAGAAGCGCATCGACTCGGCGATCGATGGGCTCAGCGACTCCGGCGGCGCACTGACCGACGGCGCGCTGCAGGGCGCGGTGGTCATCGGCGAGCTGCTGACCAGCCTGATCATCACGATCCTGCTGTTGTTCTTCCTGCTCAAGGACGGGCCCGGCATGTGGCGCTGGATCATCGACACGTTCGGCGGCCGCCAGCGGAGGCGGCTCGACGAGCTCGCGCGCCGCTCCTACAGGGCGCTGACCGGGTACGTGCGCGGCCTCGTGATCGTCGGCGTCGCCGACGCGGTGATGATCGGCATCGGCCTCTTCGCGCTCGGCGTCCCGCTCGTCGCCCCGCTGATGCTGCTGACCTTCCTGGGCGCGTTCATCCCGCTGATCGGCGCTTTCGGTGCCGGCCTCGCGGCGGTCCTGATCGCGCTCGTCAGCGGCGGCATCTTCAAGGCGCTGCTCGTGTTCGTGCTCGTCCTCGCCGTCCAGCAGGTCGAGGGACACCTGCTGTATCCGATCATCATGGGGCGCACGGTCCACGTGCATCCGATCGCGGTCATCCTCGCGCTGGCGACCGGGGGCATCCTCGCCGGCATCATCGGCATCTTCGTCGCCGTCCCGCTCGTGACCGTCGCCGCCACCGCGCTGACGTACCTGCGCGAGGAGCGCGAGGAGCCGGCGCCGGCCTGACGCCCGGCTACGCCCGCGCAGGCGACATGTCGGGCGCCTCGAGCGCAGGAACGGGCATGCGCCGCAGGATCCAGCGCACGAGCGTCGGAATCGTGATGACCGAGATCATCGCCGCCGAGATGATCGCCGAAGCCGCTGCGGGCGTCAGCGCCCCCGCCTCGCTGCCGATCTGCACGGTCGCCACGACGAACGTCAGCTTGATCGACATCAGCAGGCCCGAGGCGAGCACCTCGCGGCGGTCAAGGAACGGCGCGAACAGCAGCGCGGGCAGCAGGCGCGTCGCGATCATCGCCAGCAGCGCGAGCGGCACGAGCGCCAGCCCCTCGGGGCTGTCGAGCAGCGCTCCGAGGTCGAAGCGCAGGCCGCTGGAGACGAAGAACAGCGGCGCCATCAGTCCGAAGCCGATCGTCTCGAGCTGGCCGCGGACGTCGCCCATCGCGCCTGGATCGTCATCGCCGATCGCCGCGATGTCATCCACGCCGGCGACATGGTCGGCGATCACCGACACCACGACGCCGGCGGCGAACGCGCCGAGGATCGCCTCGAGCCCGACGGCGTTGGCGAGCGCGGCGAAGCCGACCATCAGCGTGAACGAGGTACGAACGACGATTCGCGAGGCGCCGCCGGCGCGCCGCGCGAACGCGCGCCGCAGCCGTGCGAACGAGCTCATCCGCACGCCCGCGGCTCCGAGCGTAAAGAGCGCGACCGCGAACAGCACGAGCAGCAGGACCCGCACGGCCATCGGGCTGTCGTCGCCGGAGAACAGCACGGATAGCAGCGCGACCGACCCGAAGTCCCCGAGCGACGCTCCGAGCAGCGTGAGCTGGCCCATCGGCGTGGCCAGGCGCCCCTCGTCCTTGAGCAGCACGACCACGATCCCGAGCGAGGTCGTGATCAGGACCGCGACCATGATCCCGATGTTCGACACCAGGCCCGCGGCGCGAAAGCCGATCGCGGCGACCAGCGCGATCGCAAGCGAGGCGAAGAACGCCGCCATCGACACCTTGATGCGCCCGCGCAGCGCGATCGCGCGGATCTCCAGGCCCGAGACGAACAGCAGGTACGCGAGGCCGAGCGCCGACAGCAGCTCGACGGAGGCGTCCACCTCGACCCAGCCGAGACCCGAGCCACCGACCGCCACGCCCGCGAGGATCATCGCGACGACATCGGGGATCGGCAGGCGCAGCAGGTCGACGAGCAGCGGTGCGAGCATCGCGATGCTCACGAGCCCGAGCAGGTTGAGGTAGTCGATCTCGCTCAACGTCGTAGCGGACGTGTCGCCAGCGCCTGCGTGATCGCCAGCGCCTCGCCACCGAGCGCGGTCGCTCGC
>Ga0136623_10000101_pt1 | contig 20404 bp, 20 predicted proteins | sample AntDrymUQ4492106_2_FD_104656 | JGI IMG/M metagenome (GOLD analysis project Ga0136623, IMG submission 104656) | Polar desert sand microbial communities from Dry Valleys, Antarctica - metaG UQ449 (21.06) | ecosystem: Environmental > Terrestrial > Soil > Desert | place: Antarctica: Dry Valley...
ACCGCAATCCGCGCGCTGATGAAGTACGGCGCGGATGCCTTCGCCGATGACGACCTGTCCTCCCTGCGCCTCCTGGGCAGCGTCGGCGAACCGATCAACCCCGAGGCGTGGGCCTGGTACTGGAAGGAGATCGGCGGTGGCCGTTGCCCGGTGGTCGACACGTGGTGGCAGACCGAGACCGGCATGATCATGATCGCGCCGCTGCCCGGCATCACCACCCTCAAACCCGGCTCCGCGACCTTTCCGTTCCCCGGGGTTGTCGCCGACGTGGTGGACGGGGCGGGCACGTCCGTCCCCCTTGGACGGGGCGGCTATCTCGTCCTCGAGCGGCCGTGGCCGGCCATGCTGCGCGGCATCTACGGCGACCCCGAGCGCTACGAACAGACCTACTGGTCGAAGTATCCGGGGCGCTACTTTCCCGGCGACGGCTGCAAGCGCGACGAGGAGGGCTACTACTGGCTGCTGGGGCGCGTCGACGACGTCATGAATGTCTCCGGCCATCGGATCAGCACGACGGAGGTCGAGTCGGCGCTCGTCTCGCATCCATCGGTGGCCGAGGCCGCGGTCGTCGGCCGCAGCGACCCGCTCACCGGCCAGGCCATCTTCAGCTACGTGATCCTGCGCTCCGGCTTCGAGGCCTCGGACGAGCTCGGGGGCAAGCTGCGGGAGCACGTGGCGGAGATGATCGGCAAGTTCGCGCGGCCAAAACAGATCCTGTTCACGCCGGACCTGCCCAAGACCCGATCGGGGAAGATCATGCGCCGCCTGCTGCGCGACATCGCCGAGCAGCGCGACCTCGGCGACGTGACGACGCTGGCCGACGAGAACGTCGTCACCGCAATCCGCGACCAGTCCGGCAAGGGCGAAGACTGACGCCCCTGGTCGCACGCACTCTGCGAGGGCGGAACGTCATGTACATGTGCGATGGCGGGGAGTAGGATCGAGAGAATCGACCCAGCGGGGAACCCACCGTGTCCGCGTCCCGAGCTCCGCGCGCCCTCATCCTCGTCGTCCTGACCTTCACGCTCGTTGCGGGAGTGCCGCCTGCCGCAGCAGCCGCAGCGCCGGCACTGCCTCTCCCAGACACGATGGCCGCCGTCGGTGACTCGATCACGCAGGCGGCCAGCACGGCCGGGGGGCTCGGCGTCGATGCGCCGCAGAACTCCTGGTCGACCGGCACCAGCGGCACCGTCAACAGCCACTACCTGCGGCTCCTCAGCGCCGGGGCACCGATCCAGGGCCGCAACTTCAACTTCGCGGTCAGCGGCGCGAAGATGGCGAACCTTCAGCAGCAGGTGGCCAACGCCGTCGCGGTGCAGCCTGATTACCTCACCGTCCTGGTCGGCGGGAATGACGTCTGCACGCCGACCGAGTCGCAGATGACCGATGTCGGGCCATTCCGTTCCCAGTTCACGGCTGCGCTTGGGGAGCTGCGCAACAGCCCGAACACGTACGTCTACGTCTCCAGCATCCCGCGCGTGCAGGGCCTGTACGACCTGTTCAAGGGCAACTTCTGGGCTCGATTCATCTGGAGCATCGGCGGCGTCTGCCAGTCGCTGCTCGCGAACCCGACCTCCACGGCGCAGGCGGACGTGGACCGCCGCGCCCGAGTCGCGAAGCGCAACTCCGACTTCAATCTCGCCCTCTCCGAGGTCTGCGCCGCCACCCCGCGCTGCCTCTGGGACGGATTGGCCGCCTACAGCACCCCGTTCCTGGCCTCCGACGTCTCGGGCGACTACTTCCACCCCTCCGTCGCGGGCCAGGCAAAGCTCGCCGCCGTCAGCTGGTCGGTCGGATACTCATGGCTCCCCCCGGCCCCGCAGAACCAGGTCCCCATCGCTTCCTTCACCGACTCGTGCACGGGCCTGGCCTGCACCTTCACGAGCACGTCGACCGATGACGGGCCGCTGACCCAGGTCTGGGACTTCGGCGACGGCACCGGTTCCGGGGAGGCCGTTGCCATGCATCCGTACCCCGCCGGCGGGCCGTACACCGTGCGCCTGACCGTGACCGATGAGCACGGCGCGACGGCCACCGCGGAGCGGTCCATCACCGTCATAGCGCCGGTAAACATCCCACCCACGGCCGCGTTCACGTCGAGCTGCAGCGGCCTGGCCTGCACCTTCACGAACACATCCTCCGACACCGACGGCGCGATGACGCACGCATGGGCGTTCGGCGACAGCACCGGATCCTCGGTGGTGAGCCCGGCGCACACCTATGCGACCGCCGGCACGTACACGGTGACCCTGACAGTGACCGATGACGACCTGGCGAGATCCACGGCCTCTCAGGCGGTGACCGTCGCGGCGCCGGCGCCGACGATGCGGATCCAGAGCCTGACCGCGGCCGCGAGGACGGTCAGCTCCAAGAACTGGCGTGCGACGGTGACCATCGCGGTGCGCGACGGGACCGGAGCCGCCGTGCCCAGTGCCGTCGTCAGCGGCGGGTGGACGCCCGGAACGTCCGCGAGCTGCACGACGGGCTCCAGCGGCACGTGCAGCGTGACGAGCGCCAACCTCTCCCGCAGCGCCACCCCTTCGGTGGTGTTCACGGTGAGCGCGATCACGCGGACCGGGTTCACGTACACGCCGGCCCTGAACCAGGCGACTGCCATCAGCGTCGCGCGTCCGTCATAGGCCGCGTTCGGCCGGCGCCAAACTAGAATCAGGGCATGGCAACAACGGCCGAAGACGTAGCTCAGCCGACCGAGGCCGCTGCCGAGTACCTGATGACCATCCGCTACATGCACGGCGAGGGGCAGCCGGTCATCGCCGCACGGCTGGCCGAACGAATGGGCGTCAGCCCCGCGACGGTCTCCGAGATGGTCACGCGCCTCGTCCGCGAGGGGCTGCTGTCGGTCGACGCCGAAACCCGCCAGCTCAATCTCACCGAGCACGGCCGGACCGCGGCGGAACGCACGTTCCGCCGCCACGCGTTGTCCGAGTGGCTGCTCACGGAGGTCATCGGGCTCGGATGGGCCGATGCCGACGACGAGGCGCATCACCTCCAGAACGCCCTGAGCGACCGGGTGACGGACCGCATCGACGACCTGCTGGGCCGGCCGCCGACCTGCCCGCACGGTAACCCGATCCCGCGCGAGGGCCACACGCCCGACCGTCCCGCCGGCCTCGCGCTCTCGGCTGCGGCCGCGGGCTCGACCGTGACGGTCCTGCGCGTCACCGAGGAGGCGGAGGAGGACGCTCGCCTGCTGACCTTCCTGCAGGAGAACGGGGTGCGCCCGGGCAACGCCTTCGAGGTCGTGGAGGTCGCCGAGCACATCGGGACGATGACGCTGCGGCGGGTGGCCGCTGGCGCCGACGTCGGTCACTCGGTGACGATCGGCCTGGTGGCGGCGGCGAAGCTGCGCATGCTCGAGGGTCGCGCCGACGAGGCCCTGTTCCACCGCGTTCCGGAGCGTGCCCGCCTCGCGGCGACCGGCTGAATCGGTCTGCTAGCATTCCGGCCAGCATGGTTCGAGATCGAAACAGGCGCGGAATCATCGCCGCCGTGGCCTTTGTCCTGTGGCTCGGGTACATGGTGGTGGGTCTCAGCGTCATCAACGCCGCCCTCCCGACCGTTGGCGGCGAGGGCCCCGAGGGCACGGCGGCCTTCATCGGTCTCGTGCTCGGCGTGGTCGCGATCGGCCTCGTCATGTGGGCCGCCTCGGACTGACCGAGCCCGGGGGAGCGTCGGCACCACGCTTGCGCTAGCCTTTGTCGGATGTCCGATCGTCCCAGGTGGCTGCTTCCGGCTGCCTTCATGCTGCTCGGCCTGATCTGGGGCTCATCGTTCGCGTGGATCAAGATCTCGCTGGAGGAGATCCCGCCTGCCACGATGGTCGCGTGGCGCATGTCGCTCGGCGCCGTCGCCATGGTCACGCTCGTCGTTCTGCTTCGGGTCCCGTGGCCGCGCTCCGGCGGCGACTGGATGGCGCTGGTCGTGCTGGGCGCGATCAACGCCGCGATCCCGATCTTTCTCATCAGCTGGGCGGAGCAGTTCGTCGACTCCGGGACCGCGGCCGTCCTCAACTCGCTGGTGCCGATCTTCAGCCTCGTCATCGCCGGCCTGGTCCTGCGCACCGAGCCGGTGACCTCGCTTCGCGTCGCCGGGCTCGCGATCGGATTCATCGGCGCGGCCATCCTGGCTACCCGTGAGCTGACCCTGCGGGCGGACCTGTCAGGGCTCATCGGAGCCCTGGCGGTGGTTCTTGCGGCCATCTCGTACGCTGCAGGTGCCTCGTATGCGCGCAACCGGATCGGCCACAACCACCGCTACATCGTGGCCGGCGGGACCCTCATCTTCGCGGCCGTCGACATGTGGGTCCTCGCGCTCATCGCGGATGGCGGAGTCATCGTCCCGGCGGAGCCCAGCACGCTCGTTTCCCTGGCCTGGCTCGGGCTCCTCGGCTCGTTCGTGGCCTACATCCTGTTCTTCTTCCTGATCGAGAACATCGGTGCCACGCTGACGACCATGGTCACCTACATCTTCCCCGTGGTGGGCATTGCCATCGGCGTGACGCTCCTCGGAGAGCAGATGGATGCGCGCCTGTTCATCGGCACGATGCTGGTCCTGGCGGGCGTGGTCGTGGTGGGCCTTCGTTATGATGCCAGCGTGAGCCGCGTACCCGGTGGTCTTCACGAGTGAGCGACCCATGGGACCGGCCACTGCCGCGAGACCGCGACGACTCGTTGCCGGCCGACGATCCCGGCGTGCCCGCGCGACCCCGGCGCGAGGAGCCGTGGTCTGCCGACGATCCCTGGGGCGAGCGCACGGCCGACCCGACGTCGGGATGGGGCGACTGGCCGTCGGCGGACGCGCCCGGCGCCGACTACCTGCCGGCCGAGCCGGAGCCACCGGTCAACGACCCGTGGGCGGAGTCGTGGGACGACGATGGAGATGCTGCGCCACCTGCTCCGGCCCACCCGTTCGAGGATGGCCCGCAGCGCGACGTGTTCACTCCCGAACCACCGGTCGCGGCCGCCCCGGTCGAGGACTGGCCTCAGCGCGACGTCCCCGAGCCGGAGCCGTGGACCCCGGGACGAGACCCGTGGTCGCCGGACGACGAGGTCGACGCCGTGCCGCCGCGGGCACCGCTGCCGTGGCGATCGGGCCTCGCATCTGACTGGCCGGTGGAGCCTGGCGCATCGGGCGACGGGACGGGCGCCCCACCGTCGACCGGCGGCTGGGGAGCCGCTGCCGCGGATCCCTGGCCACTGATCGTCGACGAGCCGGAGCGCGAGCCCGTACCCGAACCTGAGCCCGAACCTGAGCCGGCACCCGAACCTGAGCCCGAACCTGAGCCGGCACCCGAACCTGAGCCGGAGCCCGCTCCCGCGCCTGAGCCGGAGCCGGCACCCGAGCCTGAGCCGGAGCCCGCTCCCGCGCCTCAGCCGGAGCCTGCGCCCGACCCCGGGCCTGCCGAGCCCGAGCCGCCGGATTACGTCCCTCTCGCGCCAGACACGCCTCCGCAGGACGAGTTCGAAGCGCCGGCTTCGGAACCCGATCGCGGTCGCTGGTGGAGCCCACGGCGGGCGCCTGCCGCGGAGCTCGAACCGGAGCCAGAGCTGGAGCCGGTGCCGGAGTCCATTGTCGAGCCGGAGCCCGTTTCCTCCGAGTCCACGGCGCCGCCGCAGGACGAGCTCGAGGCGCCGGCGTCGGAACCCGATCGAGCTCGCTGGTGGAGCCCGCGCAGGGCGCCCGCGGCGGAGGGGGAGCCAGGGCCGGAGCCCGAGCCGGAGTCCAATGCCGAACCGGAGCCCGTTCCCGCCGAGCTCACCGCGCCACCGCAGGAGGACCTCGAGGCGCCGGCTTCGGAACCCGATCGCGGTCGTTGGTGGAGCCCGCGCAGAGCGCCCGCTGCCGAGCCGGAGCCGGAGCCTCAACCGGAGGCAGAGTCTCAACCCGGGGCGGAGCAGGCGACCGAACCCGAGCCCAGCTTCACGCCGCCTGAGTCGGAGCCGGTCGGGCTACCCGCGCCGGCCTGGCGCGAACGCGGAGATGCGACGCAGGTGCTTCCCGCGGGCTGGGCCGCCCAGGCAGAGCCGCCCGCTCGCACGGAGTCGGGAGAGCTTGATCCGACGGTCGGGCCGATCCGGGTCACGCTCGCCACTGCGCATCCGACCGTTCCCGCAGAGCTGCCCGAGGAGCAACCGTCGACCGCCGAGCAGGCGGTGCCGTGGCTGATCGGCCTCATCCTGCTGCTTGCCGGGATGGTGATCGTGCTGCTGGCGCTCATCTTCTCCGGCGACCCGTCGCTCAGCGCCGCGAACCCGTCCGCGAGCAACGCGGTGGCGCTGCTGCCGAGCGGGTCGCCGGGCGTGGACGCCTCCCCGACGTCGACGGCCACACCTCGGACATCGGGCTCTCCCGGCGCGTCGGCAGCTCCTTCGCCGACGCCGATGGTGCTGCCGGAATACGGCGCGCTCGAGATGATCTACCAGGGCCGCAACACTGCGCTGGCACCGATCTACCTGCTCATGGACGACTTCACGAATGCCGATCCGCCGCTGTCCCTCGCGCAGGACGGGACGCTCGACGTCGGGCGCTTCGCCTGGGCGCCGGACGGCACGGTGGGCGCAGGGCTGCTCGCCGACGTGGTGGTCTCGATCGAGATCGGCACCGAGAAGCGGAACCTGGGGGGCGGCATCTCCACGATCACGTTCGGTGACGACGCGTCGACCGTCTACGCGGTCCGTGTCACCCAGGACGGGGCCGATGATGCTGCCACCGTGCTCGCCATCGACTTCGCGACCGGCGACACGAGCGAGGTCACCACCGTCAGCTATGCGAGACCGTCCCTGCAGGCACAGGAGCCGCTCGTCGCCGCGCAGACCGCGGATGACGGAGGCCCGGTTCGGCTGCTGTGGCTCGAGAGCGACATGCTTCGCCTTTGGGTGATCGGTGTCGGGATGTGGAGCATCGCGCTGGATGGTCAGGCCACCGCGCTCGGGTCAGAGGCCGCGCCGCCGACGCTCTGGGCTCCCGACGGGGAGCGGCGGATCGCAGTGATGCAGGAGGCCGGCGTCAGCACGATCACGGTCGTGGACGAGGATGACGAGCAGGTCGTGTCGACCACGATCGAGGGCAGCATCAGCCACCTTCGCTGGTCGCCCACCGGGCAACGCGTCGTGTTCACGCTCGGCACGACGGCACCGAACGGAGGCATCCTGCAGGACCTCTACCTGTGGGATGCCAACGATCAGCCGCCGATGCGGCTCACCACGACCGGGGCGAACTTCGGCGCTGAGTGGCGTGGCAGCCAGCCACTGTGGCGAGAGTGAGGGCGGTCTGATGCAGGAGATCGTGAACCCGATCGGCGTCGAGCTGGACGAGACTGCCCGCCGAATGCGGATCCGATGGGATGACGGTCACCTGGGCGAGTGGTCGTGGCTCGCCCTCCGTCGCGACTGCCCGTGCGCGCTCTGCTCGGGCGAGGGGAGCCTGCCGGGCGTCGTCACGCTCGAGACCGTCTTCGACGAGCGCGAGACGACACTGAACGAGGTGCGCTGGATCGGTCGGTACGCGCTTGCCCCGATCTGGGCCGATGGTCACGACACCGGCCTCTTCACCTACACCAAGCTGCGCGCCTCGTGCGAGTGTCCAGAGCACGCCGGCGCTGCCTGACCGATGACCGCGCCGCGCTTTGCTGACGGCTTCACGCTGGCGCTCGGTGGCGGTGGAGCCCGCGGCTGGGCCCATGTCGGCGTGGCACGCGCGCTCGAGGAGCGCGGCCTGCGGCCGCGACGCATCGTCGGGACCAGCATGGGAGCCATCATCGGCGCCGCGCTGGCCGCCGGCCGGTCGCCGGACACGATCGAGGCCGAGGCCGGCCGCGCGCAGATGCATCGGCTGATGCGGCGACGAGGTCGGCTGGCGCTGTTCGATCCGGGCCAGGTCCTGGAGCACATCGCGCGCGAGCTCGGCGACCCGAACATCGAGGATCTGCCGACCCCGCTCGGGATCACCGCCTACGACCTCGTCGCGGGGCTGCCGCGGCTCATCACGTCGGGTCGCCTGGTCGACGCACTGGAGGTGAGCATCGCCGTCCCGCTCTTCTTCCCGCCGCGGCGCGATGCCCACGGCGTGTGGTGCGACGCGGGGCCGTGGGAAGGGATCCCGGTCAGCCTGGCGCGCGCCTGGGATCCGAGCCTGCCGGTGATCGGCGTGCTCGCGGACATCCCGAAGCCGGCGTTCCTGGCAAGCCGGCCCGGCGCAGCCTTCCTCCACGCGGCCTCGTCGCGCCTGGGGGTGGGCGGCGGCGCGGATCGACTGACGGCCCGGCGCTACCTCGGACTGCTGACGAACCGGTGGGCGGACCCGGTCGTGCACGAGCCTCCCGACCTGCTCATCGCTCCCAGGCTCGGCCGGATGAATGCGCTCCAGTTCGGGCGCATCGCGCCCGCCGTCGCCATCGGCGAGCGGGATGCGAGACTGGCGCTCGCTACCATCGCGGAGGAGGTAACGGTGCATGCAGGCTGACGCAACCGGTGGCGTCCTCTTCGTCCACGCCCATCCCGACGACGAGTCGATGGGCACGGGCGGCACGATCGCGCGCCTCGTGGCAGACGGTTTCCGGGTCGACCTCGTGACGTGCACCGATGGCGCCGAGGGCGAGATCCACGACCCCACGCTCGATCACGAGGAGGCGCGTCCTCGGCTGGCCTCGATTCGCGCGGCGGAGCTCGCATGCTCGGTCGACGCCCTCGGCGGCGGCGCCATTCACCACCATCTGCTCGGGTACCGGGACTCCGGGATGATGGGCACCGATGCCAATGGCCACCCGGATTGCTTCTGGCAGGCGGACCTCGACGAGGCGACGCAGCGGCTGGTGGCGATCGTTCGCGAGGCCCGACCATCGGCCATCGTCAGCTACGACGAGAACGGCAACTACGGACATCCCGACCACATCAACGCCGCGCGCATCGCCCGCCAGGCCTACGACGCCTCCGCCGGGGAGCCGTGGCGCGTTTCGCGCTTCTACGAGATCGCCTTCGCGCGCGAGAGCTGGTCGGAGCTGATGGCCGCCATGCAGGAGCGGGGAATCGCCCTGCCGTGGGGCCGCGATTCGGGCGAGGAGACGCCGTCGGGCGAACCCGACGAGGTCGTGCCCAGCGACGTGAGCGCAGCGGTCGAGGGTGAGGCGAGCGAGGCCGACCCGGCCGCCGAAGACGAGTTCGGCCGCGCCGAAGCGGAGATCACCACGCGCGTCGACATATCCGCCTACCGCGACGCCAAGCGACGCAGCATGGACTGCCACAAGACGCAGCGCCAGGACCTTGGCTGGCTGCTCGACCTGCCGCCCGACCTGGGCGAGGCCGCCCTGTCCTCCGAGACGTACGTGCTCCGCTGGCTGGACGGCGCCGATGTGCCCACGTCGCACCGCGAGACCTCGCTGGTGGGGGAGTAGCGACCAGGGGTGATCGCCGTTGAGGGCGCTATCTCAACCCGAGCGCCATCCAGCCCGTGCTCGTGAGCGATCTCGGTCGCTGAGAGGCGCGGATTGCGCACGGGCTGCAACCCACAGTGCCCTCCGCATCTCCGCTCCACGTCCGTGCGCAGTTGGCGCCGCTGAGCGGCGATGTCTGCTCACCCGGCGGCCAGCCGGCTGCGCCAGAAGACGATGCCGTTCCCTCCCGGATCGCGGCCTTCTCGGAGCGCACCGAGCACCGCTCGCGGGCTGAGCGGAAAGAGATCCTCGACGACCCCGCCGGCCGTCTCGATGGCTCGCCGACTCTCGGCGTTGTCCCTGACAACCAGCACAAGTGAATCGATCCCTGCGTCACGCTGTTTCCGAACGAGCGGGCGGATTTGAGCCTGGACATCGTGAAGTCGGGAGATGAATTCGTGGCCGATCCTCAGGCCGCCAGCCCGCAGCATCAGATCGAATGCCCGGAGATCGCCGGTCATCGGAATCGGGTCCTCGATCCGGCAGTTCCATCCCCAGCCGGTGACGAGCGCCCGGTAGCCATTGATCATTTCGAGCTGTGCGGCGTCTCGCAGACGCACGCCCCCGACGAACAATCGACCGCTGTAACGGAGCCCCACGACCGACGCGAAGCTTGCCAATTCCAGGTGCGTGACCGACTTCCTCTGACCACGCTCTATTCGCCGGACCTTCGACGCCGACCAGCCCAGCGCGCGTGCCACTTCCGCCTGGCTCGCACCGCACGTGCGCCGAGCCCGTACCAGCTCCCCTCCGAGCTCACCCATGTCGCGACGCGACCGGCTGATGGCCTCGTCGAGTGCACGAATGCGGTAGGGCATGGGCGTGAGTATTCGGATCCGTCGTTACTCGCTGCTTACCGATGACTTAGCTGCCGCTCAGCGGCGCCAAGCCGGCACGAGCGACGTCACGCCGCCCGGTTTGCTGCGATAGCGCCGCCGATCGGCGCGAAACCAACACGACGCCCCTCCGTTCGTGCCGGACGAGAGGCATTCTCGGCCTCGGGCACGCCAAGCGCCGCTGATCGGCGCCCGCATGGTTCAAGCACACACTCACCGAGCGCTGTGAGCCGGCGCCGCGAGTCTCTGGCGCGTACGATTCCCCGGCCATGTCGAGCCGAACGATCAACCTCACCGACGACGTCATCGCCTACGTCCACCGGTACGGCGTCCGCGAGCATCCCGTGCTTGCGGCCCTGCGCGAGCGGACCCTGGAGCTGCCCCAGCACAACATGCAGATCGGTCCCGACCAGGGCGCATTCATGGCGATGCTAGTCAGGCTGCTGGGCGCCAGGCGCATCCTCGAGATCGGAACGTTCACCGGCTACAGCTCGACCGCCATGGCGCTCGCACTGCCGCCCGACGGCCGGATCGTGTGCTGCGACGTCAGCCGCGAATGGACCGATATCGCCCGCCGGGCCTGGGCCGATGCCGGCGTGGGAGACCGGGTCGAGCTCCGCCTCGCGCCCGCCACCGAGACCTTGAGCGCGCTGGCCGACGACAGCTTCGACCTGGCCTTCATCGACGCAGACAAGCCGAACTATGACGCGTACTACGAAGGTTCCCTCGGCGTCGTGCGTCCAGGCGGGCTGATCCTGATCGACAACGTGCTGTGGAGCGGGGAGGTGGCAGATCCATCTGTCGACAGCGAGAACGTGCGTGCCATCCGCGCGCTGAACGAGAAGGTCGCGGCCGACGAGCGCGTCGACCACGTGCTGCTCCCGCTTGCCGACGGCCTGACCATGGCACGAGTCCGCGGCTGACACGGGGTATGTCCGCGGCGAGAGCACGGCGTTTCGCCCGCATGATCGAGGACCTGGCGGAGGAGCTCGCCGACGGGTCGCCGGGCCGGGGCGAGACGTTCGGCTTCGTCGGCGCGATCTACGTCCCCGACTGGTCGGCACCCGGCGGCGAGGACCGATAGATGTCGCTCGAGACGCCCAGACCGGGCGAGCCCGACCCCGCCGAGGCCGCGGCCACCACGCCCCGACGCAGGTCGCTATGGGGACACCGCGACTTCATGAAGCTGTGGACCGCCCAGACGGTCAGCCAGCTGGGCGACGAGGTCACGCAGCTCGCCATCCCCTTCGTCGCCGTGCTCACGCTGGGCGTCAGCCCCTTCGAGCTCGGGCTGCTCGGCACGTTCCAATTCCTGCCCTTCATCCTGCTCACCCTGCCGGCGGGGGTCTGGGTCGACCGCATGCGCCGCCGGCCGATCCTCATCGGTGCCGACATCGGCCGCGCGATCCTGCTCACTTCCGTCCCGATCGCCTTCCTTGGCGGGTGGCTGACGATCTGGCAGCTGTACGTGGTTGCGTTCGGGGTCGGGTGCCTCGAGGTCTTCTTCGACGTCGCCTACCAGTCGTACCTGCCGAGCGTCGTCGAGCGCGATCGCCTCGTGGAGGGCAACGCCAAGCTCGAGCTGTCGGCCTCCGCCAGCATGGTGGTCGGGCCGGGCGTCGCGGGCTTCCTCGTTGAGCTCGTGCGTGCGCCGATCGCGATCTTCTTCGACGTCATCAGCTACATCGGCAGCGTCCTCATCCTCCTGCTCATCCGCAAGCCGGAGGTCCCGCCCGAGCCGCACGACCCGAACACCGGCCCGCGTCCGTCCATGCGGCAGGAGGCGAGCGAAGGACTGCGCTACGTCCTGGGCCATCGCTACCTGCGAGCGATCGCAGCGTGCACCGGGACGCTCAACCTGTTCGGCAACCTCGGGACGGCCATCCTCCTGCTGTATGCGGTGGAAGAGCTCGGCCTGACGCCCGGGACGATCGGCCTCATCTTCACGGTCGCCAACGTGGGCGTGCTCGCGGGTGCCCTCACCTCCGAACGCCTCGGTCGCTGGATCGGTGTCGGCCCGACGATCGTTGGATCCGCCTTCCTCTCCTCGTTCACGCTCGTCGCCGTGGCGCTCGCACCGCGCGAGGCACCCGTGCCCTGGATCATCGGCGGCTTCTTCATCGGCGCTGCGACGGCGGTCATCTACAACGTCAACCAGGTGAGCCTCCGGCAGGCGATCACGCCCGAGCGCATGCTTGGGCGAATGAATGCGACGATGCGTTTCATCGTGTGGGGCACGATCCCGATCGGCGCGCTGGCCGGGGGAATCCTGGGCGGCGTGATCGGGCTGCATGCCACGATCTGGGTCGGCGCCATCGGCTCATTCCTGGGATTCCTGCCCGTCCTCTTCTCCCAGGTTCGCACCCTCCAGCGCATCCCCGACTCTCCCTCGTGACCCTCGAGACGCCGATGCGCTGCTCGGCCCTGGCCGAGGAGCTCGATGAACCGATGGTCGGCAGCGTCAAGCAGCGCGAGCGCTGGTTGCTGGTCGAGGACCGCAGCGCGTGGGGTCACGACGCGGTGGGCGACGTCCTGGGAGCCGAATTCGAGCGTGCCGCGAAGGAGCGCGGCATCCGCGTCCTCCTGATCCGCCGTCGGGAAGGCGACCCGGCTGCCGACGCCGTGCGTCGCACGATCCTGGTCGACACGGTCGGCCGCCTGATGGCGGTCCGGGCCGTCGACGACCTCGCGGACCTCTCGATGGAGCGCGTGGCCGAGGCGCCTGTGGCCGAGTTCGGCGCGCCCATGACAGACCCGATCTTCCTGGTCTGCACCAACGGCAAGCGCGACGCCTGCTGCGCGCTCCGCGGCCGGGCGCTCATGACGGCCCTGGCCGTCGATCACGTCGAGCGAACCTGGGAGTGCACCCACCTCGGCGGGCACCGGTTCGCCGGCAACCTGGTCTGCCTGCCGGACGGCATCCTCTACGGCCGGGTGTCGGGCGACGACGGCCCTCGCCTGGCCGACGCCTACCTGGCCGGACGCGTTGAAGCCGGTCACCTGCGCGGCCGCTCGGCCTGGCCGGCCCCCGCGCAGGTCGCCGAGCAGGCACTCCGCCTCCGGCTGGGGCTCGACGGCATCGACGACATGCGGCTCATCGACGCCGACGTCGCGTCGGACCGCGCCCTCGTCACGCTGGCCACGCCCGACGGCGCGAAACACGTTGTCGAGCTGGCGAGTGAGGTGGCCGCCCCGCCGCGCCCCACCAGCTGCCGAGCGGACGAGCTCGAGACACCCGTGCACTGGCGCGTCAGCTCGTGACCCTCCCCCGCGAGGCACTCGTCGAGGCCGCGGAGCGGTGGGGGACGCCGCTCTACGTAACCGACCTGGACCGGGCGGCCGCGAACGCGCACGCGTGGCGGACGGCGCTGCCCGGCGCCCTGGTGACATATGCCGTCAAGGCCAACCCCGACCCGGCCCTCCTGGATCGGCTCGCCGGCGAGGGCTTCGGCTTCGAGGTGGTCGGACCGATCGAGCTGGCGCTCGCCGGGCGGGCTGGGTGTCCGCCCGAGCGGATCGTGGTCAACGGCGTGGGCCAGGCCGATGCGGACCTGCGTGACGGCCTCGCGACCGGCGCGCTCGTCAACGCGGAGTCGCTCGGCGCGCTCGAGACGCTCGTCAACGCGCCTTCGCGCGGCCGGATCGGCCTTCGCATCAACCCGGCACTCGACGCGGCCACGCATCCGCATCTCGCCACCGGGTCGGCGGGTGCCAAGTTCGGGATCGCGCTCGACGAGATTCCGCCTGCGCTGGAGCGGCTGGGCGATCCGCCGGCGTCCATCGGCGCGCACATCGGCTCGGCCATCGCCGATCCGGGACCGTACCGGATGCTGGCCTCGCTCCTCGCCTCGCTCGCCGAGCGCAGCGGCGCCGAACGGATCGACATCGGAGGCGGATTCGGTGGCGAGCCGGAGGCCTTCGCATCGGCCATTCGCGAGCATCTCGCGGACACCGGGCGGCTGATCGTCGAGCCCGGCCGCAGCGTCGTGGCGGACGCCGGCTGGCTGGTCACCCGCGTGGTGCGCGTCCAGGCGCGAGGCCACATCGTCGCCGACGCCGGGATGACCGAGCTGCTCCGGCCGATGCTGTACGGCGCTCGCCACCCGGTGACCCTGCTCGCGGGCGGCGCTCCGATCGCCGAACGCTCGTGGACCCTGTCCGGACCCGTGTGCGAGGCGGGCGACGTGCTGGCCCGCGAACTCGACCTGGGGACGGAAGCTGGCGAGGGCGCGCTGCTGGCGATCGGCGAGGCCGGCGCCTATGGCCTCGCCATGGCGTCGGGCTACAACGGGCGCCTCCGCCCCGCGCAGGCCGTCATCGATGGTGGGGAGCTGCGGCTGAGCCGGCGGCGCGAGACGCTCAATGACGTGATCGGTCGAGACGCCTGACCGCAGTCATCTGGCGCCCTCGACCGGCTCGAAGCCGTGGCCGCCCGTGACTCGCCAGCGCAGACCGTCGTGCGTGAGCCGGTATACCGCGGGCGTGGGCATCGCCATGTGGAACGCGTAGCCGATCGCGGGCTCGAGGGCCTGGAGGATCAGGCTGATGAGGTTGCCGTGGCTGCCGAGCACCAGGCGGCCGCCGTCGGGATGGCGGGAGCGGAGCAGGTCGAGCATGCCGACCGCGCGCCGCTGCGCGGCGCGGCCGGTCTCGCCACCCGGCGGTGCGAAGTCGGCATCGGTCCAGGCCTGCTCCAGGGCGGCGCGCCAGTCGGGCATCGGCTGCGGCGAGAGGCGCCGCTCCCGCAGGTCGCCAAGGAGCTGGATCTCAATCCCGCGGCGTTGGGCGATGGTGCGGACGGTCTCGAGCGATCGGGCATACGGCGAGCTGTAGACGGCGGTGACCTGGTACTCGTCGAGCTCCGCGGCGAGCTCGGCGGCGGCGGCGCGTCCCGCCTCGGACAGCGGGCGATCGTCGTCGGCGGTGCCCTCGCTGCCGAATGGAATCGGCTCCGCGTGCCTGACGAGCAGCACGTCCAGCGGCGCGAGGGTCGAGCTCATCTCCCGGTCGTCGGCCATCGTGTCGAAGTCTAGGCCGGGCCAGCCGCGCGGACCGTCCGGCGCGGCATGCTAGGGTCAGCCGATGCGCGGGCGACTCTTCATCGTGCCGCTGCTCGTCCCCCTCGTGGCGGGCTGCACGCCGATCGGCGACCCTGCGACACCCCGGCCGACAGCGGTGCCCTCACCGTCGGCCGGCCCCTCCGTGTCGGCGGCCCCCAGCCGAGCGCCCGCGAGCGTCACTCCGTTGCCCAGCCCGATCCCGCCTCCGACGCCGACGCCCGACGCCGGCCTGCCGGAGGAGCTCGAGCTGCAGGTGACCGGCTGCCCGGGCGGCGTCGTCGTCGACTGGTCGCCGGCCACGCATCCGGAGTTCCACCACTACACGGCGCTGCGGAGCATCGACGCGAACGTGGATCCCGCCTACCCGCCCATCGCGCCGGCGGTGGACTGGGGCGACAGCTACGCGACAGACCGATTCATCACCTCGGCTGTCGACGCGACGCTCATCCCCAGCGCCACGACGCTCTATTACCGCGTCATGGCCTATGACCCGGTCAGTCGCCCGGTGGCGGCATCGGTGATCCGCCATACGCACCTCTCGGAGGTGGTGGACCTCGGCGCCCTGGTCGTGGAGGAGGGCGAGACGGCGTCCAGCACGCACCTCGACTGGACGCTGTTCGGCGGCCTGGCGCGCTGCTTCACCGGGTACCACGTCCTCGTCGGACCGGCCGGCGCCATTCCGTCTTCGACGTTGACGGTCGTCTCGAACCAATCGACGACCGAGCTCGACACCCTCGGCCTCCACTCCGGGGCGTCGTACGCGATCCAGGTCACCGCGATGCGTTCAACGACGCTCGGCAGCTTCGCGGTCGCCCGATCCGAGATCGCGACCTACACCGTGCCCTGAGCCGGCGCGGTCGATCCACGCACGACCAGGGCCGGCTCGAGGAGAACCGGGGTCGCGGGCCCCGGTTCGTCGTCACCGGACAGCACGTTGGCCAGGTGCTCGACCGCCCACCGACCGAGCTCGTCGATCGGCTGCCGGATGGTGGTCAGCGGCGGATCGGTCCAGGCGGCGAGGTCGATATCGTCGAACCCGACCACCGAAACCTCCTCCGGCACGCCGATGCCCGCGCGACGCAGCGCCCGGAGCGCGCCGATGGCGGTGAGGTCGTTGTAGGCGACCATGCCCGTCACCCCGGCCGCGATGAGCGCCTCGGCCGCGCTGGCGCCGCCCGCCACGCCGCCGTCGCCGATGCCGACCAGCAGCTCGGGCAGGCCCCCGGCGCGAAGGGCGTCGCGCACCCCCTGGCGGCGCTGGCCGGCGGCCGGATGCGCCGACGGGGCGCCGATGTGGCCGATGAGCCGGTGGCCGAGCCTGATCAGGTGCTCGCCGGCCATCCGCGCGCCATGCCGGTGCGCGGTCGTCACCGTCGGCAGCCCGGATCCGGCGACGGTGTCGTTGACGAGCACGACCGGCACGGCCGCCGCCCGCAGTCGCTCGGCATGGCGTGGCGTCATCCGCGACGAGGCGATCACGATGCCGTCGACGCGCCGCTCGACGAGCAGGTCGAGATGCTCGAGCTCGCGCGCCGGATCGTCACCGCCGTTCGCCAACACGATCCCGTAGCCGCGCGCGTGGGCGGCTGCCTCCACGGCGCGCACGACCTGTGGGTAGAACGGGTTCGTGATGTCGGTGACGACGAGGCCCAGCGTCCGAGTCTCGCGCAGCTTCAGCGCGCGGGCGATGCCCGAGGGGCGGTAGTCGAGCTCGCGCGCCGCGGCGAGCACGCGCTCCCGCGTCTCGGGCCGTGCCGGCACCGAGCCGGACAGGACGCGGCTGACCGTCGCGGTCGAGACTCCCGACCGCTCGGCCACGTCGTCGATCGTCGCCGCCATGGCGTCCCCCTAGGTGTGCTGCGAGACGTACCCCGTCGGCGGCAGTGGTGGATCCGGGCGTGATCCGGCGATCTCCTCGAGCTCGTGCTGGATCTCTTCGAGCTCGGCGCCGCCGCCCATCAGCTCCAGGAGCTGCCCAGGCGTGAGATCGGCCTTGTCGAAGGTGCCCTTGGACGTCCCGCGATCGAGGATCGTGAATCGGTCGCCGACGGGGAAGGCGTGGTTGATGTTGTGCGTGATGAGGATGACGCCCACGCCGGTGTCCCGGGCGGTGGCGATGAAGCGCAGGACCACGGCCGCCTCCTTGACCCCGAGCGCGGAGGTCGGCTCGTCCAGGATCACGACCTTCGCCCCGAAGTGGATGGCTCGCGCGATCGCAACCGACTGGCGCTCGCCGCCCGACAGCGTCCCGACCGGCTGGGAGGTATCGCGCAGGTCGATTCCCATCTGCTTGAGCGCGGTGCGGGTGACCCGGTCGGCCTGCCGGACGTCGAAGGTCTTGAACGGGCCGAAGCCGCTGACCGGCTCGGCGCCCAGGAAGAAGTTCCGGCTGATCGACAGCAGCGGGATCATGGCCAGGTCCTGGTACACGGTGGCGATGCCGCGCTGGAGGGCGTCCCGCGGAGAGCCGAGCACGACCTCCTCGCCGTCGACCAGGATGTGGCCCTCGTCCGGCGGGTGAACGCCCGACAGGATCTTGATGAGGGTCGACTTGCCGGCGCCGTTGTCGCCCAGCAGGCAGAGCACCTCGCCCGCCCGTACCGAGAGCGACACGCCGTGCAGCGCGACCACGCTGCCGAAGTACTTCGTCAGATCCCGCGCCTCGATGAGCGGGGCGCCGTTCTCGTTGGTCATGGCGTCGCTCCTTCTCAGTGCCGCGTCATCGTGGCGCGCTGGCGGATGTAGTTGTTCACGATCACGGCGGCGAGGAGCAGGACGCCCAGGAAGGCCAGGTACCAGTCGCCGGGGATGCCGGCGAAGACGATGCCCTGCTTCGTGATGCCGAGCGTGAGGGCGCCGAAGACGGCGCCGATGGCGCTGCCGTAGCCGCCGGTCAGCAGCGTGCCGCCAATGACGGCGGTGATGATCGCCTCGAATTCCTTGTCGGAGCCGCGCAGCACGTCGCCGCTGCCGACGGTGAGCACCTGGATGACGGCCAGCAACGCCGCTGACGCGGCCGTGGCCATGAACAGGACGATCTTGACCCGGCTGACCGGCACCCCGACGTTGCGCGCCGCGATGGCCGAGCCCCCGGATCCGAAGATCCAGTTGCCGAACGACGTGCGGAGCAGGACGAAGGTCGCCAGCAGCGCCAGCCCGATCCACCACAGGATCGAGACCGGGAACGGGCCGATGTCGGCGGTGAAGATGGGCGAGATCGGATCGGCTGCGATCGCCTCGGCCAGCCCTCCGACCTGTGTCCTTCCGGTCAGCGCACGGGTGATGCCGATTGTCAGCCCGCGCAGGATGAAGAGCGTTCCCAGGGTGACGATGAACGAGGGAAGGCGCGTGCGGACGACGAGGTAGCCGTTCAGGAAGCCGATGGCAAGCGCGAAGGCGAAGGCCAGCAGCACGGCCAGCCAGACCGGCAGGCCGAGCTCGCCGATCCCGACCGCGACGACCATGCCGGCCGCCCCGATCATCGAGCCCACCGACAGGTCGAACTCGCCCGCGATCATGAGCAGCGCGACGGCCGACGCCACGATGCCGACCTGCGCGGCGACCTCCAGGTAGGTGGCGGTGCCGTTGAGCGTGAGAAAGCCGCTCCCGCCGGCCCAGATGGCGAAGACGATCCAGACCAGGATGGCGCCGATGATGGCGCCGATCTCGGGGCGTGCGAGCAGGATGCTGACGATCCCGACGCTGCGAACGCGCTCGTCGGCGGGCGCCGCGGCAGTGGCCATGCCGATCAACCTCCTCCGTTGTGTGCGGCACCGGGGCCGCGGCGCGGCCCCGGTGCCAGTCCGGTCAGCGGATGCCCTGCGAGCTCAGCTCGATGACCTGCGCCGCCGTGTCGCCGGTCACGAAACCGGGACCGGTGCGCACGACGTCGCCGCCGCCGAGGAGCAGGCCGTACTGTACGAAGAGCGTCATGATCGTGACGCCCTGGTAGCCCTGCAGGTACTGCTGCTGGTCGATCGCAAACAGCATCCGGCCCTCGTCGATGGCCGCCAGGACCTCCGGGGACAGGTCGAACGTGGCCAGCTTGACCGCGTCGTTGCCCTCGAGGGCCAGCAGCGCGGGGGCTGCCCCCGTCGGACCCAGCGTCAGGATCCCGTCGATCGTCGGATCGGCAGACAGCGCCGCCTCGATCGTCGCCTGCGATCCTGTCGCATCCGACAGGTCGACCGGGATGACTTCGGATGGGACGCCACCGAGGCCTTCCGCGAAGCCCTCGCAGCGCAGATCGAGCGCCCCGTTGCCGACCTCCTGGTTGACGCAGATCGTGTTGGTGACGCCTTCGGCGGCCATCCGCTCGCCCGCCCCGACGCCCGCCTCGAACTCGGTCTGCCCCACGTGGGTAATGAGCCCGAGGTCCTCGAACACGTCGCTGCCCGAGTTGATGCTGAGAACCGGGATGCCCGCCGCGATGGCCGCCTCGATCGGTCCGCGCAAGGCGTCCGCGTCCGGGATCGAGACGATGATCCCGTCCGGCTCGGCCGCCACGGCCGTGTCGATCAGCTGGCCCATGGCGACGACGTCGAGGTCGTCGGACGTGGGTGCGCGGTAGTTGGCGGTGATCCCCAGATCGTTGGCGGCGGCCTCCACGCCGTTGGCGACGACCGACCAGAACGGGTCGGAAGCCTGGCCGTGGACGACGACCTCGATCACGATGTCGCCACGGCCGCTGTCTCCGCCGTCATCGGCCGGCTGGCTCGCCTGTTGCTGTGCGCCGCACGCCGACAGCACCAACGCGAGTGCTGCCAGGGTGACGCTCACCTTCCTGATCCGCATGGGTCCGTTCCTCCAAGTTCTCCGTTGCCGTGGTTGGTGCGTCGATGCTCAGGGCCGATTGCTCGTCACGTCACCTCCACGAGCTGAACCGGCCGGTGCTCCCGCAGCGACCGGGTGGCCGCCACCGCGATGCGCGCGGCCTCCAATCCGTCTCGCGCCGTGCAGGCGCTCTCCTCCTCGCCGCCTGCAACTCGCAGGAACGCGCGCTGCTCGGCAGCATATGCCTCGTGGAAGCGGTCGATGAACTGCGACCAGGCCGGCCCCGC
>Ga0136623_10000107_pt1 | contig 19976 bp, 17 predicted proteins | sample AntDrymUQ4492106_2_FD_104656 | JGI IMG/M metagenome (GOLD analysis project Ga0136623, IMG submission 104656) | Polar desert sand microbial communities from Dry Valleys, Antarctica - metaG UQ449 (21.06) | ecosystem: Environmental > Terrestrial > Soil > Desert | place: Antarctica: Dry Valley...
CTCGCATTGCAGTCGGCAACGGCGTCGACCGCGACCTTCGCGGGAGGCGTCTGGTGGGTGCCGCTCAGACGGCTACGCTGTCACGATGAGCAGACGCCCCCCGTTCGGCCTTCGCCGCAGGACGCAATGTTCTTGGTCCCCTACCTGGGCCTTGCAATTCTTATGTTCGGCTCGCTTGGTCTTGCCTTGGCGTTCCCACGTCCACTACCGCTTGCGATTATCTTCGGCTTGGTTGTGGCTGGTGCCTATGGCCTCGCCCGACTCTACGTCAGCTACCGCTGAAACTGATGCACTACCGCCCGCTGACATCGCTTGAATTCTGGTACTGCAAGGCGAGAAGCCTGACCGGTAATGGGGCTGTTTGATCGGCGGGAGTAGCCTGATTGCGCAGAGGCGTCAGCAGTCGCAGAAAGGAGCGACGGGACCATGAGGGGAATCGAGTGTGTGGCACCGAACTGCGCGCACCTCCACGCTGATGATACGAGCAGCTTGTTCAGGCAGCGATGCGTCACGCGCAGGAAGTCCATCGAGACATGCCGTTCCCAGAGTCGGCGGCTCGTGAGTTCGTGCAGAACGGTGCCTATGACGACACCCAGCACGCGGCGGGGTAGCGGCAGCACCAACAGCTAGTTGGAAGGCGCGACAGTTCGCGCGCCCCTGGCGTCGCCTAGCGCGAATGTCAGAACGCACCGCCCTGGCCCGGTGCGGGGTCGAATGGGCGCTCGCGCCGGCCGGTACTCATGCCGGATCTAGCCGGTGCGCGCGGCTCCGCTCCGGGAACAAGAGCTTCACCAACACCCGATGAGATCAAGACGCCGGTCCGCGCCGGCGATATCGGCGTCCTCGAACCAGGTCACGATGCCTGGGTGGGAGGCGACGAGCCCGTGGTGTTCATCGATCTCAGCGAGCTGATCATGCAGGCCGGAGGAACCCCGATAGCTCGTACGGGGGCCCGACGACCGAGTCCCGCGGCCTACGGCTTCGGCTCAGCCACTATGAGGTGGCCAAACATGGTTGCGACGTGAGGATGGCATTCGAAGCGGTAGGTACCAGGCTCGAGCGCTCCGATCTCATACTCGATCGTGCCCGGCCCGTCGAGGAGTTCGCCGAAGAACAACTTCTCCTCCCGCGAGTCATCCCGCCAGAGTTGAAAGTTGTGCACAATGCTGTCTTCGTTCGAGAAGGCCACGATGATCGGGCGGCCGGCATCTGCCTCTAGAACGTCAGTGCTGAACATAGCGTCCGTCACACTCAACTCGAGCGTCTGAGGCTCAGGGGTGCCGGTGGGTGCCACTGAGCTCTGAGAGCCCGCGGGGATGTCGTCCGAAGAGCCGGCAGACCCGCACGAGCTTGCGATCATTCCCAGCGTGACGAGGATGAGCGCGCGCATCACGATGGACAGGATACGCGCCGCGCTCGCCGATAGCACGCTTGAACTGTGGGCCTGACGCGGCGGTCAGGTTTGGTAGGGGGCTTCCTATAATCCGACGATGGCGGCTTGTCGCGCCTGCGGGGCCTCGCTCTCCGAGACTGCCCGGTTCTGCCCAGACTGTGGGAGCCCGGTCGCCGCGCGCTGCCCTCGGTGCGGTGCCGCGAACGACCCATCGGCGCGGTTCTGCGCCAGCTGCGGCGGCCCGCTCGGTGGCCCGCAACCGTTCGCCGAGGAGCGCAAGGTCGTCACCATCCTTTTCGCCGACATCACCGGCTCGACCTCGATGGGCGAGCAGCTCGACCCGGAGCGGATGCGGAGCCTGCTGCGCACGTACTTTTCGTCGATGTCCGAGGTGATCGAGTCGTGGGGCGGCCGCCTCGAGAAGTTCATCGGTGACGCCATCATGGCCGCCTTCGGCGTGCCCACCGCACGCGAGGACGATGCCGAGCGCGCGCTCCGGGCCGCTCTCGAGATGCTGGAGCGGCTCGAAACACTGAACCTCACCTTCAGGGAGCGCCACGGGACGGCGATGCAGATCCGCATCGGTGTCAACACCGGAGAGGTCATCGCGCCGGTCGACCCCAACGAGCAGCTCGTCCTGGCCGGCGACGCCGTGAATGTGGCCGCGCGCCTGGAGCAGGCCGCCGAGCCGGGCACAGTGCTGGTCGGCGAGCGCACCTACCTGGCCGCGCGAAACGCGTTTGAGTTCGACCCGTCGGTGGAGCTCTCGCTCAAGGGAAAGGCTGGCGCCGTCCCAGCGCGTCGGTTGCTCGGCGTCGTCGCTGAGCCCTCGCGCGGGCTGCCGGGCATCCGAGCGCAGCTGGTCGGCAGGGATCGCGAGCTGCGCACCATCACCGAACTGCTCGATGAGGCGATCGAGACCGCGCGACCGCGGATGGTCCTGCTCAACGGTCCCGCCGGTATCGGCAAGAGCAGGCTCATGCAGGAGTTCGTGCGGCATGCAACGGAGAGCCGTGGCGAGATCCGCATCCTGCGGGGTCGGTGCCTGCCGGCCGGGCACGGCATCACCTATTGGGCCCTCGGCGAGGTGCTGCGCTCGTTCGCGGGGATCTCGCTCGACGATCCTGCGGATGACGCACGGCGCAAGCTCCACGACTCGGCCATTGAGATCCTCGGACGCCTGAACCTCACCGATGACGAGGCGCGGCGAACCATCCATGCACTTGCCATGACCGCGGCGCTCTCCCTGCCTGATAACCCGCTCGAGGGCCTCGAGCCCGAGGCCGTGGCCGCCGAGCTCGGCCGTGCGTGGCCGCGCTTCGTGACGGCGCTGGCGGCGAGGGCAGCGACAGTGATCGTCATCGAGGACGTGCACTGGGCCGGCGACCAGCTTGTCGAGATGCTCGATCGGCTCCTGACCCGGTCGTCAGGGCCGCTGCTCATCCTCATCACCGCTCGGCAGGAGTTCGCCGAAGCCCATCCGCGATTCGGAGCAGGAAGCGACGACGCATCGATCGTCTCGCTCCGCCCGCTCACGGAGCAGCAGTCGGGGGAGCTGATCGGCGGCCTGCTCGACGATGCCGAGCTCCCCCACGAGCTGCGCGACGAGATCCTCGCGAAGGCGGAGGGGAACCCGTTCTTCGTCGAGGAGATGGTGCGCCGCCTGATCGACGAGAAGGCGCTGATCCACGACTCGGGCGGGTGGCACACCACGGGTGCGGCCCTCACTGTCGCGCTGCCTGACAGCGTTCACGCGCTGCTGGCGGCGCGCATCGACGCGCTGCCCCTCCGGGAGAAGCGGGTGCTCCAGGAGGCATCGGTCATCGGTCGCATCTTCTGGCAGGCGCCGGTCGAGCGGTCGGCCGGGAACGGTGCTGTCGCTCCGGCCCTGCTCGCGCTCGAGCAGCGGGGCCTCGTGCTCGCCCGTCCGACCTCGACTATCGCAGGCGAGCCCGAGTACATCTTCAAGCACGCGCTCGTCCGCGACGTCGCCTACGCCAGCCTGCCGAAGGCGCGTCGGGCGCGAGCCCACGCCGATGCCGGGGCCTGGATCGAGAACCTTGCGGGTGATCGGATCGAGGAGTTCGCCGAGCTCGTGGCTCACCACTACCACACCGCCGTGGCCGGCCAAGACAGCGACCTTGCATGGGAGGACGACGACGCCGGGCGCGAGGGCGTGCGCGCAAAGGCTCTCGGGGCGCTGATCACCGCCGGGGCGGGCGCTCGCCGCCGATACGGCATCAACAAGGCGTTGGAGCTGCACGAGGCCGCGCTTGCCCTGGCCGTGACCGACGAGGAGCGAGCGAGTGCCCTCGAGGAACTCGGGGACGACCACTACGGCGTCTACCACTGTGACGAAGCTCTGGCGGCGCTGCGCGAGTCGCTGGCGCTGGCGGCGGGTCCAGCGGGAAGGGAACGCCGCGTGCGCGTGGCGACCAAGATCGGACGGACCTGCGCGAGATGGGGTGCATTCCGGGTGAAGCCGGACCCGGCCATGGTCGAAAAGATCGTCACCCGTGGCCTGGAGGAGGCAGACACCGAGGAGACACGCACGAGTCTGCTCATCCTGCGCGCCCAGGCGCACCTCTTCTGGTATTCGTCCGAGCGGGAGGGAGATCCGGTTCCGCTCGAAGTGCGCATCGCCTGGGCGCAGGAGGCCCTCGAGATGGCCGAGCGCCTCGGCGAGCCGATGCTGCTGTCGCGCGCGGTGACCGTCCTCTCTTCGCTGCTCTGGAGGCGCGGCTCGTTCGCAGAGTCCCTTGACGTCAACCTCCGGCTCCTCGACCTGGTCGATCAGCAGCCATCCCGCGACGTGCAGGCCGACACGTTTGCCTCGTTGAGTGATGACCTCCTCTTCGTCGCCGGCGAGCCGGATCGGGCCGTCGACCTGGCGGAGCGCGGTTATCAGCTCGCGCTCGGGACCAGCGATCATGAGCTCATGCACACCACGGCCCCACTGATGCGGGCCCTCTTCTGGGCAGGCCGCTGGTCGGAAGTTCCCGCCCTGATCGATGCTCATCTCGCGGCGTTCGTGAAGGAGAAGGACATGTCCTGCCCCGAAGTCCAGGCTGGCCCCCCGTTCGCGGCGCGCTTCTATGCTGAGACCGGTGACGTGGAGCACGCGCGGGCCGCGGCCGCACTGGTGGGCGAGGGCGGCACGATGGCGAAGGTTAGAAGCAGCCGGCGGACGATGGCGACCGTCGTGGCCGACATGGCGCAATACGCCCTGACAACCCATCGAATGGACGAAGCTCTCGCCTTGACGGGCGACGCGCTCGACACTGCAGGCCCCGCCGAGTTGCGTCACATCGCCCCGACACGCATCGAGGTGCTGGTCGCGCTGGGTCGCTGGGACGAGTTGCGCGAGCTCATCGAGCGCGCCAGGCCGCTCGTGGACGCAACGCCGCTGCTGAAGCCGATCATCCAGCGGGCGGAAGGTTCGGCGCTGATGGCCGCCGGCGATCCCGCGTCCGCTACCGAGTCCCTCAGGGCCGCGGTGGCCGAATTCGAGCGGTTGAGGTACCCGTTCGAGGTTGCCCGGACGTTGGAGGCCCTGGCCGAGCTGGTGGATCCCCCGGAAGTGACCGACCTGCGCGCGAAGGCGCTCGCGATCTACGAAGCCCTCGGCGCCCGGCCGCACGTGGGGCGAGTTCAGGCGGCGCTGCGCGGCGGGCGGCCTACACCCTGATGAACCTGACGTCGATTGATCCGCCGCGCCCAGCGTCGAACGGAGACGCGCCCGCTACCGGGCAGCCGGCAGCAAGGCTATGTTGACCGTGACCGGAACGGCCCGGCGAATGGCGTCGGCGACCGGCGAGCGGCGGAGCGCCCGCTCGACGATCGCATCGAACTGGACGGGCGGCGTGTCGCTTGCCTCGATGCGAATCGTGGTCCCCATGCGCAACGGGCCGGCCGGCACAGCATCCAGCCCAAGCAGCCCACGGTCGTCTGATTCGCTGATGACCTCGGCCTCCAGCCGAGTGAATGTGACGCCTTCCACCGCGCATTGCATGGCGATGAGCACCGCGTCGCAGCTGGCAAGGGCTGATCGGAGCAGCCAGCCCGGTGAGGGTGCCGATCCGCCCCCGCCCACGCCTGTGGCCATGTCCGTCTCGATCCGCCACGAGTTCGGCCCCTCGACGACAGTCCGCAGGCCGGACTCGACAGTTGCACGCGCGGACGGATCGGTGCTTCGGGCCTCGTCGGGATGGTGGTTCAGGTACTCGCGCGCGGTGCGCACGGATGCCGCGATTCGCGCGGAGTCGGATGCGACTGCCATGCTCGTCCTCCTTCGCCTGCTAGTGTCGTTCGACGGCCCCAGGATGGCTGGTCAGCGTGTGACGGGGCGTGTGAGCGCGGGTCCTTCGCGGCGGGATCTACTGCCCGGCTCGCGGTGCACCAAGCCTACTCTTCGCCCGGCCTTCACCGGCAGTCCTTCGAGGTAGGTGACGCCGCCTCGTGAATGCGCGCCGCCGACCCCCGGCAGCCGGGCGCCGGATCAATCGCCGACTACTGCCGCTTGCCGGCGCCGGCGTTGCGATCCTCGGCCTGATCGCTGCCGCCGCATTCGGCCTCGGTCGCGAGAGCGGGGGCGGTCCCATTGCGTGGGCGACCCTCGATACGGCCGACGTCCACGCCATGGCATTCGCGCCCGATGATCGAGAGCACCTGTACTTCGGGCATCACGGCGGCCTGCTCGAATCGGGCGATGGCGGGCGATCCTGGCAGCCGGCCCCGCTCTCGGGAACCGATGCCATGAACGTCAAGACCGCCACTGGCGGCCGGATCCAGGTCGCCGGCCATGACGTGTACCTGGAGAGCATCGACGGCGGAGCGAGCTGGCAGCCCGTCCCGCACGACCTGCCGGGGCCTCGACCTTCACGCCTTCGCGGTCGACCCGGCCGACGCCGATCACGCCTGGACCTTCGCCGTCGGCTTCGGACTCTTCGAGACCACCGATGCGGGCCGCCACTGGGAGCTACGCCAGCCGGGCAACTGGGGCTTCCTGGCCGCATATCGCACCAGCGACCGCACCGCCCTGGTGGCGGCCGGTCCCGAGGGGCCTGGTGCGCAGCATCGACGCCGGCGCGACTTGGGAGCCGCTCGCCTATCCCGGCGCGCCGTTGGCGGGCGGGATCACGGCGGCCGCGGACGGAAGCGTGCTATACGCAGCGACTGGCGCTGGCCTGCGGCGCTCGAGCGACCAGGGCCAGACCTGGGCCGTGACCGCCTTCACTGGGGTGGCCCTGGCGTTGGCGATCGCGCCCGACGATCCAATGGATGTCGTGCTGGTCGACGATGCCACGCGCTTCTTTCGGTCTCCGGACGGCGGTGCCTCCTGGCCCGCACCGTAGCCATCAGAGGGTCATTGCAAGGCAGCTGTACAAACCGGCAGGCAACGTCACGAGCGCAGTGCGTCCTCGATCCAGCGGCGCTCCGGCAGGCCGCGCAGGCCCACCCTCGTGCGGTAGAGCCGGCAGCGCGGCGCGTAGACGCCGCGATCCACGTAACCCGGCTCGACATCCCGCCCGTCCACCCGGATGGTAGGAGAGCCAGGAAACCGCAGAGCGGCCGCGACGCTCGGATCGGTGGCGTCGAGGTCGCGGATCGCGGTCGCCGGCGCCACGTCGGCCAGCACATCGCCCAAGAGTCGCCGAGCTGCCTCGTGGTGAGGGCAGTCGCTGAACCAGAGCAGCTCGACGGAGCGGGTCACAGCCGCTCCTCAGTCGCCGGCACGAGGCGCGAGGTCAGGCGGCAACGCAAGCGGCAGCGTGGAGGGCCCAACCATCGTCTGATAGCCATGCTGAAAAGCTCCTTGTCGTGTGATTCTCCGACATCATGCGAGCCGTGCGGCCTTACACAAGGGCCAACCGGTCGAGTGGGAACGGCGGCAGTGCCAGCGGCTTCACGGCGATGCGGACGAGCAGAAGCGGCGAGTCATCGGCGGCCGAGCGGTTGGCGTGAAGGACGCCGCAGCCGGTGCAGCGGTGGATGAGCACCCACTCTCCCTTGCCACGAACGGTGATCGCGATCGGCTCCATGCCAGATCCGCACTCGTCGAGCATGGCGCGGTCGCCCGGCCGGTCGTCGACGTGTCGAGACCAGAGGCAGGCGGGGCAATGATTGCGATGCTGCGTGCCTGGCGCGTCGGACGGCACGTCAATGCGGCAGTGCACGCAACGGAATGAGCTTGGTTGGCCGCGGGGCCGATGGCGGACGCGGCGAGAGTCACGAGTCAACGGTCGGGTTCTCCTGGACGATGCGAATGAGGACGCGTCGCGTGGCGTGCGTCGCGCAATCGGCCCAGGAATGACGAGGGCCGCCCCGGCGGGCGGCCAATCTGGCGAGCGTGCTGGTTTCAGCTGCTGCTAGCCGACGAGCTCCATCCGGAGGCGCGACGCGCGAAGGACCGTCCTGCGGTACCTGGCATCTCGTCCTCCTCGTGGCTGCTTGAGGCGCGTCCGTGCGCGCCATCGGTGCCGGACTTTACGCCGCGGCCGATCGGCGCGTCAAGCCGATCGCCTAGCTGTGCTTGCGGCGTCGTCCGGCGGGAGTCGGCTTCGAGCGCTGGGACTCGGAGCGACGCGGAGGCGGGACGTAGCGGCGGCGGCGAATCTCGTCGTTCGCCGCGGCGATGCGCGGGGGAAAGCGGACGAAGGTCGCGTACGCCGCGAGGCCCATCCCGGTCAGCACGATGATCAGCTGGAGGATCAGCGGGACGCCGATGACGACGAGCAGCGGGATGACGCCCCACGTCACGATGATCGGCCAGAAGATCCACTCGTGGAGGGCCAGCAGCTCCGGGTAGCGCCGGTAGCGTCGCTGCGCGAGGTTGTACACCCCGATCGCGCCGATGCTGATGAATAGGCCCGCGACCCACATCCAGGTGAACAGGTCGGGGAAGGTGGTGGGCGTGAAGGGGTCGGTGAGGATGGTCATCGGCCGCGGAGTCTAGCAGAGCACCGCGGGACACCGCGCGCGACGCTTATCAGCGCCCATTTGTGCAGCACGACTGCACCACTGCACGGCCGCACGAGCGCACAGATGGTCGCCGATACGCGCGTGGCGCACGCCGAAAGGCGCCCCGAACGCCCGTATAATCCAATCCCCGCACCTGCATCGCACCACGAGGACGTCGATTGCGCGCCCTGCTCTCCGTCAGTGATCGTGACGGCATCATCGAGCTCGCCAGAGGCCTGGCCGATGCCGGGACCGAATGCTTCGCAACCGATGGCACCCGCGCGCACCTGACCGAGGCGGGCATCGAGGGCATCCGCTCCGTCGCCGACCTGACCGAGACGAACGAGATCCTCGGCGGCCGGGTCAAGACCCTCCACCCCAGCATCTTCGCCGGGCTCCTCGCGCGCAGGGACCAGCCCGATCACCTCGCCCAGCTGGCCGAGCACGGGATCGAGCAGATCGACATCGTGGTCGTCAACCTCTACCCGTTCGCGCAGACCGTACGCCAGCCGGGTACCACGCTGGACCAGGCGCTCGAGCAGATCGACATCGGTGGCGTGGCGCTCCTGCGGGCGGCCGCCAAGAACTTCCCCGGCGTCGCCGCGGTCTCCAGCCCGACGCAGTACGCATCGGTCCTGCGCGATATCAAGACGCAGGGCGCGGTGAGTCCCGAGACCCGCCAGAAGCTGGCGGGCGAGGCGTTCGCCGTGACGGCGGCCTACGACGCGCAGATCGCGAGCTACCTGAACGCGTCGACCGGAACCGTCTTCCCGAGCCGCATGACGATGGTCGTCGAGAAGAAGGCCGACCTGCGCTACGGCGAGAACCCGCACCAGCTGGGCGCCTTCTACACCGATCCCGCCCACGCGGGCGGGAGCATCAGCTCCGCGCACCAGATCGCCGGCAAGGACCTCTCGTTCAACAACCTGCTCGACCTGGACGCGGCGTGGAGCATCGCGTCCGACTTCAAGACGCCGGCCGTCGCCATCGTCAAGCACGGGAACCCGTGCGGCCTGGCCAGCGTGGTGGACCTGGCCGAGGCGTTCCGGCTTGCGCTCGAGGGCGACTCCGTCAGCGCCTACGGCGGGGTCATCGGCGCCAACCGCACCATCGACGACGCGGCCGCGCGCGCCATCCGCCCCGGCTTCTTCGAGGCCATCGTGGCGCCCGGCTACACGCCGGAGGCCCTGGAGATCCTGCGCACGAAACGCGGCTTCGAGATCATCGAGGTGCCGCCGGCCGAAACGGACGAGGACGAGCTGGGCATCGGCAAGTTCGACTTCAAGCGCATCGGCGGCGGCCTGCTGGTCCAGACCTTCGACAACCTGGAGGAGGATCGGGACAAGCTCCAACCAGTGACGCAGCGACGCCCAACGCTGGAGGAGCTGACCGACCTGCTCTTCGCGTGGCGCGCCGTGCGGCACGTGAAGTCGAACGCGATCGTGCTGGCCAAGAAGCACGCCATGGTCGGAATGGGCGCGGGGCAGCCGTCGCGCGTGGTCTCGGTGGAAGTGGCGCTGCGGAAGGCCGGCGAGCGCGCGCCGTTGAGCGTCATGGCCTCCGACGCGTACTTCCCGTTCCCTGACGGCATCCAGATCGCGGCCCAGGCCGGGGTGACGGCGATCATCCAGCCGGGCGGCAGCATCCGCGACGAGATGGCAATCGAGGTCGCCGACCGCCACCACATGGCAATGGTCTTCACCGGGCGACGCCACTTCAAGCACTAGGGGCTCATGGACAAGCTGATCATCGCCGATGCGATTCGCGCCACCGAAGCCGGCGCCATCGCGGCCGCGCGCCTCATGGGACGCGGCGATCGCATGGGCGCGGATCAGGCGGCCGTGACCGCCATGCGCAAGGCGATGGACGACGCCGACATCAGCGGCACCATCGTCATCGGCGAGGGTGAGCGCGACGAGGCGCCGATGCTGTTCATCGGCGAGCAGATCGGGAACCCGGACGCCGCCACCGCCGTGGACATCGCGGTGGACCCTCTCGAGGGCACGAACCTCGTGGCGACGGGCTCCGCCAACGCCACCGCCGTCCTGGCCGCGGCCGAGCCGGGCGGCCTCATGCACGCGCCGGACACCTACCTCGAGAAGCTGATTGTGGGACCCATGGTGACGGGCCACGTCGACATCAACGATCCCGTGGCCAAGACGCTGGCGACCATCGCCTCGAGGCTTGGTCGCAACGTGTGGGACATCACGGTCGTGATCCTGGAGCGGCCGCGGCACGAGGAGCTCATCGCCGAGGTGCGCGCCGCGGGCGCCCGGATCAAGCTCATCGGTGACGGCGACCTGACCGCCGCCATCAGCGTCGCGGTGTCCGGCACCGGCGTGCACGCGGTCATGGGCACCGGTGGCGCGCCCGAGGGGGTGCTCTCCGCCGCCGCGCTGAAATGCCTGGGCGGGGAGATCCAGGCTAAGTTCCAGTGGCGCTCGAACGAGGAGAAGGAGCGCGGCCGGCGCATGGGGGTCGATGTCGACGATGCCGAGCGGGTGTACTTCACGAACGACCTCGCGTCGGGCGACAACGTCGTCTTCTGTGCCACCGGCGTGACCGATGGCGAGCTCCTGCGCGGCGTCCGCTTCTTCGGCGGCGGCGCGCGCACCCACTCACTGATGATGAGCTACCAGGGCGGCCTGGTCCGCTTCATCGACACGGTCCACATGTGGGACCCCGGCAACCCGCCCAAGGTGCGCCTCTAGTAGGGCGCGGGGCCTGCTCGATTCATCGAGCGGATTGGCACAAAAGCCCGATGCCGGGTGCGATTCTCACGATGTATCGAGCGCCGGCCCACAGCAGCTGCACGCGCCGGCGGAGCTCACGCTCCCGGATGCTCAATACATCGAGCAAACGGCACGCGGGCATCGGCTCCGGTGAACTCCGCTCGATCCGAGCGGGAACGACTCCTCCTTCCGGCCTTGACGACCTCGACCTCGTACGCACTGAGCTTCGTGTCGGCGAAAACGAGCAGGCCCTCGATCTGGGCCTGGGCCACCAACATGCGGTTCGAAGGGATCACGATGGTGTCGCGGCAGGTTTCCGGCCACCGCCGCCGCATGCCAGAATCCGTCGATTGATCGGCAATGCCCGCCCTTCTAGCTCCGGCCGCCGACGCCCAGTGGGTCGGACCAGTCCGGACCACCGACGCGCAGGACCTCCTGGTTGGCGACGGTGGCGAGGAGGTCGGCGACCGACACCTCCACCCGCAGGTCCGAGCAGTTGCGCCAGGGACGCAGGCCGGGGTCCAGCTCCGCCACCGGCTCGAGGGCGAAGCGGCGCTCGTGGAAGCGCGGGTGGGGCACGATCAGGTCCAGCTCAGGATCGGTGACGCATCGGCCGTCGAAGCTCAGGATGTCGAGGTCGATCAGCCGTGGCCCCCATCGGCGCCCGACCGGATCCCGGCCCAGCACCAGCTCCATGCGCTTGAGCTCGCGCAGGAGATCGGCCGGCTCGAGATCCGTCTCCAGCTCCAGGGCGGCGTTCAGGAAGCGCGGCTGGTTGACCGCATTTCGAGGCGCGCTGTCGTAGAGGGAAGAGACCCGCACCACCTGCCCGATCCCCCGCAGCTCGGCGACCGCGGCGCGAAAGGCGACGGCCGGCCTTCCGAGATTCCCACCCAGACCGATGAAGGCGCGCACGTGCGCTGCACTGTAGCCGATGTCAACGGAGATCCTTTCCATCGCGCAGTAATCGTCCGATAATCCGAGATCGGTAGAGTCGGGCTGAACTCCAACGCGCCCCACCAGCGGAGACGGCCGATTGTCGGACATCAAGTACGCGTACCCGCTGATCTTGAACAAGGTCGCGTCGCCGCACTACGCGACGCCGACACTTCGGCGCCCCCGACTTCTCGAATGGATGAACGACGCCTCGGCCTGCCGGGCTGCTGTGATCGCGGCCGACGCGGGGTATGGAAAGACGACGCTGCTGTGGCAATGGGAACGCGAGGTCGACTTCCCGTGCTACTGGTACAAGCTCGACCGCACCGACCGCGACTGGACGTTCCACATCAGCTATCTGATCGAGTCGATCAGCAAGCGTCACGAGGGTTTTGGCCGACGCGCGCACTCGATGCTTCAGCAGCTCGGCGGCCCCGGATCATCGCGTCCCGGCGTCGCCGCCTATCTCCTGGCAGAGATGCACGAGCGGCTGACGGAGCCGTGCACCTTCATCATCGACGACTGGCAGTACGTCAACGCCGTCACCGAGGTCCGCGGCCTCTGGAACCAGATCCTGCGCGACGCACCACCGACCTGCCGGTTCGTGTTCGCGTCGCGGGTCAAGCCACGACTCCAATTCGCACGCTTCAAGACCCACTCCGGATACGCGGAGCTTCGGACCGATGCGCTCCGTTTCACCGAGCCGGAGATCGCCGAGCTGTTCCGCGACATCTACAACGACCCGCTCGACCCTGCCGAGCTCACCGAGCTCGAGCGACGTACGGAAGGCTGGGCCGCTTCACTCCAATTGGTCGAGGTGTCGCTACGCGAGCGATCCTCGCCGGAGGAGCGACGCATCTTCATTGAGTCGATCACGGCCACCTCGGACAGCGACCTGTTCGACTTCCTCGCCGAGGAAGTTCTCGACCAGCAGCCGGAGGAGACGCGCAACTTCCTCCTCACGACATCGATCCTCCAGCAGATCACCCCAGAGATCGCCGAGCGCTTGGCTGGCGTCCACGACGGGCAGAAGGAGCTCACCGGACTGGAGCACGGTGGGTTGTTCACGAACCGATTGGACGAGCATCGCTATCGCTATCACAACCTCTTCCGGGACTTCCTTGAGCGTCGCCTCAACATGGAGAGGTCGGGGGCCGAGGTCATCGGGTTGCACATTCACGCCGCCTCCTACTTCGAGACCACCCAACAGTGGCCCGAGGCGATCCATCACTACCTCCGAGCCGGACTTCAGCGCCAGGCCGCTCGTCTGATCGCGAAGTACGGTGAGGACATCGTTTCGTCCGGTCGACTCGGGCTTGTCGACGAATGGCTCCAGCGACTGCCCTCGAAAATGATCCATGGAAATGCCCGACTCAGCCTTCTGTACGGTGAAGCGCGAGGGATTAGTGGAGAGTGGGAGCGTGCGCTTGACGCCATACAGCGGGCGCGCAGCTACTTCGCACGGAAGGGTGACCGCCGTCTTGAAGCTCTTGCCTGTCTGAAACTCAGCAGCGTGTACTCAAACTACGGCGACGCTGAGCGTGCCGTCGAAGCCGCAGAAGCTGGTGTTTTGCTCGTCCCATCTGACGCCGTTGGCACGCGGCTGAGGCTCGAGGGAAACCTCGCCGTTACCAGGATATGGCTCGCCGGTTCCCTCGACGCTGTCGTTCGAGAGTGTCAGCGCATCGCTGCGGAAGCGACGGCCCTCGGACTCGACCACTTCGCGGCCATCGGCTTCCACAATGCCGGCGAAATGCAGCTTCGGATGGGCAATGTAAAGCACGCCATCTCAAGCATGGAAAAGTCGGCTCGCTTCTGGGCTGAAACCCCCACGAATCCTTTCGCCTTCAGCGAGGACCTGACAATGGCGCTCATCGCCGACGGTCAAGGTGCTAGAGCGCGATCCTTCGCAATTGAGTCAATCCGGCGAACAGCCCCATGGCCGCGGCCAAAGGCGCATGCCCTCCACGCGTGGTCAACGGTGTTGGCATCTGAGGGCCAACTAGCGGAAGCGATCGAGGCCTTACGCGAAGCGACCGCGAGCCCACAGGTGCTCGGTGCAGTACATTCGCTCATCTTTGCCAGGCTCATCGAACTGATGTTCGTTGAGGGTCGGCCAAGCCGCGACATCAGCGAGGTGGTCGACGCCCTCAAGGCAGGACCGCCGGTCGATCCGCGGTACGTCGCAGAATTGGCTCCAGCACTCGCGATAGGTGAACACCTGTCACCCGCGTGCGGCGGCGCATGCCAGAAGATGTTGCGCGTATTGAATACTGCCGAGCTAACGGGCGCCAGATTCGTCGCGAGCCAAGGTCGTGTCAAGATCGGAGCGCTGGCTCTGGAGCACCGCGCGCTGCGACCAAAGAGGGAAGCCTGGGACGCTCTCGCGGAAGCAGTGGAGGCGGGCTTCACTGCGCCCATTCGATGGTGGGTGCGGAGATATGCACCGCACGCGAAAGACGTGTTGAGAACTGCGGACGGCGCGCAGCTCATCGCGACATTCGTTACGTCGGACCCCGAGGTTTGGCGACCCGCAGCCATCGGCCTCATCCCCGAGCTGGCTGGTGACGGTCGGGCGGCGGTACTTGCGGCTGTAACCCATCGGGCGAATCGTGAAACCGTGAGAGCCCTCAGCTCAATCTCCGGGGCGGATGTCGCCGACGCCCGCCGCCACCTACGCCACGCTCAAGCCTCGCGGCTATACCTACGCACGCTCGGCGGCTTGAGCCTGCATCGCAGCAGCTGGGACGGGCCGGCCGTGAAGATCGAGAAACGGAGAGTCAGGGCTCTGCTAGCAGTGCTAGGTGCCCACGCGCACACGACCCTAACTCGAGATGTGGCTATCGATCTACTTTGGCCAGACGCCGACGGGGACTCTGCCGTGAACAACCTCAACCAAACCGTCTTTCAACTCAGGCGCTACATCGATCCCTCATATCGTCAGGGGGAGACTCCCGAATACGTGCTTAGTTCTGCTGAACATGTCGGGCTGTCGGATGACTTGGTCCATACCGACCTCCAGGAAGTCAGGCGACTCGACGATCGACTCATCAACGCAACATGGCAGCAGCGCCAAGAGGCGGCTCGGAGAACCATCGCGCTCGTACGCGGGGAGTTCTTGGCAGATCTCCGGTATGAGATGTGGGCGTCACGGCTGCAGATCAGGGTGCACAATGAGGTGCGGACGCGGCTTCTCCCGATCGCGCTTCAGTCGAACGGGTCATTTGATGTGGAGATTGCGACGGACGCGGCCGCGGCATTGATCGCAATCGATCCTTTCGATGAGGCAGCGACGCTTGCGCTGGCGGATTGCCTGTCCCGCTCCGGCCGCAGAATTGCCGCCCGGGACCTTCTGGTCCAGTATGCAGATCAAGTCCGATCCGAATTGGATGACGATCCATCAGAAACGGTCGTCGCGACGATCCAAGGAGTTGGCAGCTCGAATCAAACATGAATGGACCGGAACCTCCGCATGTGCATTTCCGCTTGACTCAGTCGTGAGGATGGCCTACAGTCCCAGTACCTCGGTAGTACTTTCGTACTTCGGGCACATACGTGGGACGCATGGATCCGTCAGTCGAACTTGGGCACTTGGATTGACGGGGAGCAGCTAGTGCAACCGACCGTTCCGTCACGGAGTGTGTCGGTTTTAGGTATTCGTTCGGAAGAGGGCACCTTCTGATGAGCAGAGAACTCGTTCGAGGCTGGTGACCGTGAATCGCGCAGCTGTGATCGGTCGGATGGCTCGTGCCGTTGCCGCGGCGATGTCGCTCGGCGCCTTGGCATTGCTATCCATTGCTGGAGGGGCGTCCTTCAGAGGCTGGTAGTCAAAGCACATGTTACGATCGGTGCCACGGAAGCATCACGCTTAGTGGAACCGGTTTGAGCACGCAGCTTCGCATCTTCATCGTCATCACCGTGGCCGCCGCGAGCCTTCTGCTCGCGGCGGCTCTTGCGTTCTGGCCCATCGGCCCGGCTATCGGCGGTCTGGGAGGAGTGGCGTTTTGGTGCGCGCTCTGCTTCGTTGCGAGCGCCCTGCCAGTTCGCTTGCCTAACGGCCTGCACGTCACAGTGGCGTTCGCCCCGGCGACCGCGGCGATGCTCCTGGGCGGTCCTGCGGCAGCCGGAATTGTCGCGGTGCTTGGCACCATTGACCTTCGAGAGCTTCGCGGGCGTGTCCCGTGGTACGGCGTGCTCAATGATCACGCCTGTTTCGCGATTGCGGCGACGACCTCCGGGATCATCCTCGAGGTGCTGCTTTGGGCATTTCGCGAGTCAGGCGTCCCAGTCGGAGGGTCCGGCGTTGGGTTCGCCGCATTCATCATCGCCGCCGGCTGGTACTTCGTCGCGAACAATGTCTTGGGCGTCACCGTCGTCCATCTGCGGACAGGCGTCCCCTTTCGCGTCGTCTGGGCCGAGGACATACGAGGGATCGTCCTGAGCCTTATCGCGCTCGCACCCCTGGGCTGGCTCATGGCGCAAGTTTTCCAGCTACCGGGCGGGGTCGGCTGGTGGGCAACACCGCTCTTCGTGGTTCCGCTCTTCAGCACCCGACTCGCCTACGCGAGGTACGTGGAAACGCGGGAGCTGTTCGAGCAGACGATCGAGGCGCTGTCGAAGGCGGTCGACGCACGCGACGTCTACACGCGAAACCATTCGAGCCGGGTGAGCCACATCGCGGAGGCGATGTCCAGGGTGATGCGTCTGCCCGAGGGCGAGATCGAGAAGATCAAGTGGGCCGGGCTGTTGCATGACGTCGGCAAGATCGGCATCCGCGACAACATCCTGCTGAAGGAAGGCCCGCTGGACCAGCACGAGCGCATCCTGATGAACCAGCACCCGACAATCGGGGCGGAGATCGTGGCGCCGGCCACGCAGCTGGCCGCGGAGGCGCCGCTCATCAAGGCCCACCACGAGTGGTTCAACGGCTCCGGCTACCCGGACGGCGTGGAAGCGCTCGATATTCCGCGCGGCGCGCGGATTCTCACGATCGCCGATGCCTACGAGGCGATGACCAGCTCGCGCCCGTACCGCAAGACGCCGCTCACGCACGAGATCGCGATCGATCAACTCCAGAAGTTCTCCGGGATCCAGTTCGACCCCGAGATCGTGCCGATCCTGGTCGGTCTGGACCGCAGCATTCTGGATCGGCCGCCGGATCGGCCTGACGAGCTGCCGACCATGCTGCAGCGGCCGGACGTGCACGACACGGCCACGCCATCGTCATCCGCGGCGGCATCGGCGCGACAGCAGGAGCCTACAACGAGGCCTGCCCTGGCCTCGGACGATGTTTCTTAGCGCGATCCTGCTCGCGCTGATCGTCGGCGCACTGGCGGGCGGGGGCCTGCCCAACCTTGCAGAGCTGAAGCTGCGCTGGACCGTCCTCCTGGTCGCCGCGCTGGCGTTGCGGCTTGTGGTCGACCTCAGTCGTGAGACGGGCTTCGCCGACCTGGTTCCGGTCGGCTGGGCCTACATCGCCGCCTATGCCCTCATCTTCGGGTGGCTCTGGTTCAACTGGCGCGTGCCGGGCCTGCAGATCGCCTCGGTCGGCATCGGCGCCAACATGCTCGCGGTGCTGCTGAACGGCGGCCAGATGCCGATCTGGTCGGCCGCCTTCTTCGCCGCGGGGTTCACGCAGGCCGACCTCGTCAACGACCCGTTCCACTTCCTCCTCCAGGCCGATACGGTCGCCGGCTTCATCAGCGGCGGCGGGCTGTGGGGCGACGTCATCCCCCTGCCGATTCCGTTCATCCGCGACGTGGTCAGCATCGGCGACGTGCTGCTCGCGCTCGGAATCTTCTGGGCCATCGTGTACTCCATGACCCGGGCCGATGCGCCGTCGCGACGAGCGCTGGCCCTGGGCGAATCGGGGGCCCGCCCCTTCCCGGCCGGCGCGTTCCAGTCGGGCCTTGCCTACGCCGAGGCCTCTGCCATTCCTGCCGACCGCCGTGCCGGGCCGGGCGAAGTCGCGCAGGGGCGCGCCCAGTCGCCGTATCTGCTCCTCGTGCGCAACCGCAACTTCTCGCTGCTCTGGGTTGGGCAGCTGATCTCGCTGCTCGGCGACCGGATCCACATCATCGCGCTGGGTGCGCTGGTCGCAGGCCGAGGATCGGAGCTCGAGGTCGGGCTCACGTTCGCGGCGACGGCCGTGCCGAGCGTGGTGCTGGGGCCGCTGGCCGGCGTCCTCGTCGACCGGTGGGATCGCCGCCGCACGATGATCGCCTGCGACCTGGTGCGCGCCGCGCTCGTGCTGGCCGTGCCGTTCGCGTTCGAGATCCACATCGGGCTCGTGTACCTGATGGCCTTCCTGATCTCGACCGTGACCCTCCTGTTCCGACCGGCCAAGACGGCGGTGGTCCCCGCCATCGTCAAGGAACGAGACCTGGTCGCGGCCAATTCGGCCATGTCGGTGCCGGAGACCGCGGCCGACCTGATCGGGTTCCCGGTCGCAGGCCTGATCGTGACCGCCCTGTCCGCCGTCGTCGGTGCCGCCTTCGTGCTCGACGCAGCCACGTACCTGGTCTCGGCGGTCCTCATCTGGGCCATGCTCCTGCCACGCCAGGTGGAAGAGGCCAAGGAGCCGATCTCGGTGGCAGCCGTCCTGATGGAGATGCGGGAAGGGTTCGCGTACCTCTGGAACGAGCGAGCGCTGCGCGCGAACACCCTCCTCTCGACGATGGCGCAGGTCGCCGTGGGCGCCGAGATCGTCGTCAGCCTGCTCTACGCCAAGGACGTCGTCGATCGCGGAACCATGAGCTTCGAGCAGACGTACGCGCTGCTGCTCACCGCCATCGCGGTGGGCAGCGTGCTGGCCGGTATCGCCGTGGGCGCGATCGGGGAGCGGTGGCCGAAGGGTCCGCTGGTGATCGCCGGGTTCGTCGGCATGGGGCTGTCGCTGGTAGCGGCCGCGCTGGTGACCGACCCGGTCCTGGCGATCATCGCCTTCTTCTTCACCGGCGCCGCGAACATGCTCTTCATCATTCCGACCGTGACCCTCTTCCAGCAGCGGACCCCCCAGCGGCTCATGGGCCGCGTGGTGTCCAGCCGGCAGGCGCTGGTGTTCGGGTCGATCGCAGCATCGATGGGCCTTTCCGGCCTGCTGGCCGGGATCATCGGTCCCGCGCCGGTGCTCGGCATCAGCGGCGCGATCTGTGCGGGCGCGGGGCTCATCGGTCTCGCGGTGCCCTCCATGCGGACGGCCCGCTGATCATGCTGCCGCCAATGCCGATCGGGCGATCTGCTACCCTTCGCGCGCCGTGGGACTGATTCTCGACCTGGTGGTCGTGATCCTGGGCCTGCTGGTCATCGGTTCACTGGCGCTCCTGGCCTGGACGCTCGCTGTGAGCTCCGTGCGGTCGGTGGGACGTGGCCGAAGCCAGGTGGCGGCCTCGCGGCGATCCATCGCCGATGCGGAGAAGCGTCTCCGATCCAGCGCGGCCGAAGCAACTGCGCGGCTCTCGGATCTCGCGGCCCGGACGACACCATCGCGACCTGAACCACCTGGAGACCGATTCGACGTATGACCAGCCAGAAGACGAGCCCCGAGCCCGGCTACCGCGGCGCGCTCCCATCGCGGGAGGATCGGCTGGCGCGGCCCTGGATCCTGGCGGTGCTCGGGATCTTCGTGCTCGTCATCGTGCTCTCGGTCCTGGGCGTCCCGTCGCGCTTCATCCCGGATCCGACGCCCGTGCCGCTCCCCTCGCTTCCGGCCTCGACCTCCGCTGAGGCATCACCGTCCGCCTCCGCCTCCGCGTCCGAGTCCGCGTCCGAGTCGGCCTCCGCGTCGCCGTCCGAGAGCGCGTCCGCTTCGGATTCGCCTGCCGCATCGCCATCGCAGTCGCCCTAGGACGAGCGGCGCAAGTGCCGGTCTGTACGGATTCCGGACGACTGCCTATACTGTGCCGGCGTTCGGGCGACCCCAGGCGGGACAACACGTGATCGGACGTGCACCCTGC
>Ga0136623_10000110_pt1 | contig 19739 bp, 12 predicted proteins | sample AntDrymUQ4492106_2_FD_104656 | JGI IMG/M metagenome (GOLD analysis project Ga0136623, IMG submission 104656) | Polar desert sand microbial communities from Dry Valleys, Antarctica - metaG UQ449 (21.06) | ecosystem: Environmental > Terrestrial > Soil > Desert | place: Antarctica: Dry Valley...
AGCAGACAAGAGGCTATGCAGCATGTGTAGCTTTTATTGACATTGTGCAGCACTTGCGGTATATGAGTGTCCGTGGCCGTGGTTGAAAAGGTGGAAGCTCAAGAAGGTTACGTCGCTGCGCAACAGAAAGGGTGGATCCGAAGAGAGGTCGAGCGCTCAGCCGCTCGTTGGCGTGAGCTGGTCAACTCCGGCGAGCGACGCATCGTGGGACAGAACTGCTACGTGCGTGAAGAGGGGCCTGAGCCCGAGATATTCGAAATCAGTCCAGACGTTGAACAGATCGCTATCGAGCGAATCCGCGAGCTCCGGGCAACGCGCGACAGCGCCCGTTTCAAGCGAGCGATGAGCGACTTCGAGGTGGCCGCCAAGTCCTTCGCGAATCGGAAGGTTTCCGAGTTGGGAGACGACAATCTGATGCTCGCGGCGATAGAAGCGGCGCGAGCCGACGCGACGACGGGCGAGATGATGGGTGTGCTCAAGTCGGCCCTGACTTGGGGACCGCCTTACTAGCTCGAAGGAGGACGTCGACGTCATTGGGATCTCGAGTTCTTCGGGCGGTCATATGCCAGTGTTCGAAGACCTCCTGGCGGGGATGCGAAAAGAGAGTCTGGACGATGTTCTGCTGGTCGGTGGAGGCACCATCCCGCAGCGCGACATCCGCAAGCTCAAGGAGTGGGGAGTCGCGGAGGTTTTCCGACCGGGTTCGTCGGCCGAAGATCTAATCGACTTCATTCGGAAGAACGTGGGCAGGCTTTCACTTTAGGCAGACAACGACCTGAAAAATACAGGAGAACCAAGCGTGAGAATATCGACGGCTTTTGTAATGCTCGGTTTGATCCTCACGTCGTCCGTGTGGGGACAAGTTCCGAATTTGCCGAAGACTCCAACGGAAGTAGGAACTGAGCAACTAACGGCGGACCAAATTCCTTCCGGCGTCCATGAGTTGACGGCCGTCGATGTGGAGGCTTTTCTCGATGGAATTGTACCGCTGCAACTTGAGCGAGATGACATCGCCGGCGCGACTGTGGCGGTCGTCAAAGATGGAAAGCTCTTGTTCGCCAAAGGGTACGGGTATGCCGATTACGAGAAGAAAAAACCCGTCTCAGCCGAGGAGACACTTTTTCGATCTGGCTCAGTGTCCAAGCTGTTCACCTGGACGGCAGTGATGCAGCTAGTCGAACAGGGCAAGCTCGACCTGGACCGCAACGTGAACGAATACCTTGATTTCAAGATTCGCGATGCCTTCGGGCAGCCCATCACGCTCAAGAACTTACTGGCACATACTCCCGGATTTGAGGAGCAAATCAAAGACCTGTTTACAGTCGGTTCCGAAAGCCCCAATCTTGGGGCATACCTGAAGACCCATATTCCGGCGCGAATATATCCTCCGGGAACAGTGCCTGCTTACTCAAACTACGGTGCGGCATTGGCCGGATATATCGTCGAGCGTGTTTCGGGTCGTCCGTTCAATGAATATGTCGAGCAGAATATTTTCAAGCCGCTCGGCATGGATCATTCAACTTTTCGCCAGCCCCTTCCGCCCACTCTTGCTTCATTTATGTCTAATGGTTATCAACTGGCTTCCGATGAACCGAAGCCGTTTGAAGTGGTAGTTCCGTTTCCAGCCGGAAGTATGAGCACCACCGCCTCCGACACAGCTCGCTTCATGCTCGCTCATTTGCAAAACGGAAAGCTCGACTCTGCCCTGATGCTGCGCCCGGAAACGGTGCAACTCATGCATAGTCGGCTGTTCGCGTTAGACCCAGCGGCCAACGCGATGGCATATGGCTTCTACGAAGAATCACGAAACGGGCGCAGGATCATCGGACATGCCGGAGATACCCTCTATTTCCATAGCGATTTACACCTGATTCCAGACGCGGGCGTCGGATTCTTTGTGTCGCACAACAGCTTGGGGCGCGGAAACCCTCCGCCCCGAACGACGCTGTGGGCCATGTTCCTCGATCGCTATTTCCCATACAACGCTTCTGTTACGCCTACGCTGGAGAGTGCGAAAGAAGATGCCAATGCGGTGAGCGGCTCATATATTTTAAGCCGCCGGAGCGAGACGTCGTTTTTTAGGGTGGCAACATTGATTGGAGAGCTCACCGTCTCGCCGGTTGGGGATGGGATGATCGAGGTCGCTCAACTGACAGGCCCGAACGAGAAGCCCAAACGGTGGCGGGAAGTGGCCCCCATGACATTTCTCGAGGAAAACGGGCACGACAAACTTGTCTTCAAACCAGACCAGAATGGTCGCATGCAGATGATCTTGCCCTACCCGTTTTTTGTCGGCCAACGGGTTGGATTATTCGAGAACAATAAGGTTCTTTTAACGGTGATAGGTGTTTCGCTTTTGATCATGCTTCTGACACTCGTGTTGTGGCCGATTTCGTGGTTTGTGAGGAGACATTACGGCCACAAGCTGGGGTTGACTCCAATTGAACGGCGACTGCGGCTAGCAGTGCGGATCGTTTTTGTGTTGGTTCTGTTCTTTATGGCGGCTATGACCGGTCTTCTTGTGTACGCCTCGACGCATATCTGGTTCCTCAGTGATCGCGGGAATACTTGGTTTCATCTTGCTCAGGTGATTGGCGTTCTTGGAGCGATTGGGACGCTGGTCGTACTCTATAACGCGATCCAGTCTTGGCGGACTCGTGAGAAGAGAATCTGGAGCAAGCTCCAAGCCACCCTCTTTGTGCTGGCGTGTCTCGGCTTCCTCTGGTTCGCCTTTGCGGGAAATTTATTACGCTTCAGCTCGAATTATTGAAGGTGAGTGAGGAGATGAAATCACAACTGGAGAGAATCGAACTGAGAGAGATCGAACTGCCGCTCAAGTCTCCGTTCGAGACCAGCTTCGGTTGCACCACGCGGCGTCGCATTCTGATCGTCAGAGTGTTCGACAAAACCGGCGCTTCCGGTTACGGCGAATGCGTAGCTCCCGAAGGCCCTTTCTACAATCACGAAACCGTCGATACGGCATGGCTTATCACGGCGAAGTATATCGAACCGCTTCTGACACGAGCCCGCGTCGAAACTGCCGCGCAAGTCAACGCCGCGCTCGCACCAATTCGCGGCAACCGAATGGCCAAGGCCGGCGTCGAGGCGGCGGTTTGGGACCTTGAAGCGAAACTAGCGGGCCTTCCGCTCTGGCAGCACCTCGGGGGCGTACGGGACGAGATCAACTGTGGGGTTTCTATTGGTTTACAGGAAACGACGGAAACGTTGGTCGATAAAGTTGCCCACGAACTGGAGTCCGGCTATCAGAGGATCAAAATCAAGATTAAACCGGGAAAAGATGTTCAGTTAGTCGAAGCAATTCGCACCCGATTCCCTTCCATCACGCTCTCTGTTGATGCAAATTCCGCCTATTCTCTTAATGGGGACTTAAGTGTAGTCAAGCAGCTCGATCAGTATAACCTCTTGATGATTGAGCAGCCGCTGGCGCCCGGCGACCTCGTTGACCATGCAAAACTGCAGCGAGAGATCAAGACGCCAATCTGTCTTGACGAGTCAATCGTCAGCCTCTCTGATGCACGTCATGCTCATGAGTTAGGCTCATGTCGGATCATTAACATCAAGCTCGGGCGCGTCGGGGGCCACACAGAAGTTCGACTGATTCAGGCTTACGCGGTTGAGCACGGCATACCCGTATGGTGCGGCGGGATGCTCGAGGCGGGAATCGGCAGAGCGCACAATATCGCACTGTCGACGCTGCCCGGTTTCACCCTGCCTGGGGACGTCTCGGCCTCGGAGCGCTACTGGGAAGAGGACATCATCGAGCCGCCGGTCACCGTCTCGCGGCAGGGCACGATCAAGGCTCCTACAACTCCGGGTATTGGCTACCAGGTCAACGAAGCACGCATCGAGGCCCTGACAGTACGGCGAGAGACAGTTCGACTGGAGTAGCCGGTCTGAACCGCCTGCGGTAGAAGCTGTGAAAAAATTGAAATCGATCGCGGACACCAATCAAGGGACAGAAATTCGCTGTCCTGTCCATCAGTCATGGTGAGCGAAAAGCCTTCACATCAAACTGCCACCCTAGAGCGCACGCTCGGCCTGCGTGATCTCATCCTGCTGATCATCGGAGCCGTGATTGGCTCGGGGATCTTCATCGTGCCGAGCGCCGTGCTGCGTCAAGTGCAAGGCAGCGTAGCTCTAGCCATGCTGGTCTGGCTCGCCGGCGGAGTCTTATCGCTGCTCGGCGCCCTGACCTATGGGGAACTCGCCGCACGAAACGCGAAGGCGGGCGGTATCTACATCTACATACGCGACTGTTTCGGCCCGCTACCGGCCTTTCTTTACGGGTGGACGCTCTTCCTCGTTATCAGCAGCGGCGCCATCGCAGCGCTTGCCGTGGCATTTAGCGCCTACCTCGGTGAGATCGTTCCGCTGACGCCCGCGCTCAGCAAGTTGGTCGCCGTCGGGATGATCGCCATCGTGACGGTTGTCAACGTGCGCGGAACTCGCGAGAGCGCCAACGTTCAGAACTGGACCACGGCGATTAAGATAACCGCGATCCTGATCATGAGTGCGGGACTGCTCTGGCTCGGGCGCGGCTTCAGCGGGGCGGGCGTAACCTCGTGGCCCACGGAAGCCGGCGCCTCGCTCGCATCCGGCTTTGGGCTCGCGATGATCGCGGTCCTCTGGGCTTACGAAGGATGGCAGTATGTGACCTTTAGCGCGGGCGAAACACTTAACGCCCAGCGCAACTTCCCGCGAGCGTTGCTAATCGGTTCGGCAGCTCTGATTGGCATCTACCTGCTTGCTAACCTGGCATATATCGCCGCGCTCGGCCCGACAAAAGCAGCGCAAACGGACAGCATCGCTGCCACTGCCGTGACTGCGGTTGCCGGACCAGCGGCGTCGAAGCTGGTCGCGCTTGCGATTCTGATCTCGATCTTCGGTGCGGCGAACGGGGTCACTCTAACTGCGCCGCGTGTCTACTACGCGATGGCCCGCGACGGCCTCTTCTTTCATCGTTTGGCTGAGGTTCATCCTGGCTTTCGCACGCCGGCCTTCGCCGTGCTGGCGAGTTCAGCGTGGGCCGCCGTGCTGGCCGCGACCGGCACCTTCGAGCAGTTGTTGACCTTTGTGGTTTTCAGCGGCTGGCTCTTTTACGCGCTGGGCGCGGCCTGCATCTTTATCTACCGCAGACGAGGGTTTGAAGTCACCGGCCTGTATCGCGTGCCAGGCTATCCGTGGACGCCGTTGCTGTTCATCCTTGCAGCCGCCGCCCTGGTCATCAATACGATGGCGACGCAACCTGGGCGGGCCGCCGTAGGACTCGGCGTTGTCCTTCTAGGTGCGCCGGTTTATTTCATCTGGCGGTGGCGCAAAGGGGTTAGCGGGAGTGAGACGAATGAATGACAGAACAATGAGGAACAAAGTCACTGCGCGTCTGTTAGCCGCAACCAAAGGGAACGATACCGAAATTCCCAAAAAGACACCAAGCGCAATTCGTGTTAGTTCGTGTTAGTTCGTGGATCGTTGTCTCTGTCAAACGTTGCTCAAGAATCTGGAACTTGCGGACTTGTGTCACAGCGGTTTTTTGTTTCCTGCTGGCATTAAGTGGCGGATTTAGTCTCTCTTCGTCGGCGCGAAATACTGGAGCGGACGGTCATCAACCTGAGGAGAACTTGAACATGCAACTGCATAGGTATCTCGCTTTGTTGTTAACGCTGGCACTGCCTTTGGCAGCGGTAGGGCAAGCTGCCCGGAGCGAAGACGTTGACGTCCTTATTAAGGGCGGCACGGTTCATGACGGAACTGGACGCGCTCCCAGGCGAGTCGACGTTGCTATTAAAGGAGATCGCATCGTAGCCATGGGCAACCTGAGGAGGACAAGTGCGCGTAATGTGGTGGACGCGAGTGGCCTCGCCGTCGCGCCCGGCTTTATCAACATGCTGTCATGGTCCACGGAGTCTCTGATCGTTGACGGTCGCTCGCAGGGCGAGATCAGGCAGGGCGTGACCACCCAAATCATGGGCGAGGGGTGGTCTATGGGTCCACTCAACGAGCGGCTGAAGAAGCAGGTGGTTGCCGAACAGGACGACATCAAGTTCGACATCGAGTGGACGACGCTCGCCGAGTACCTGAGGTATCTGGAGAAACGCGGCGTCTCGCAGAATGTCGCCTCCTTCGTTGGTGCGACCACCGTCCGGCAGTACATACTCGGCGAGGGAGATGTGCAGCCGACCCCGGCGCAACTTAAGGAAATGCGCGAGCTTGTGCGCCAGGCGATGGAGGAGGGCGCGCTCGGCGTCGGCTCATCCTTAATATATGCGCCGGCGTTTTACGCCAGGACTGAGGAACTGATCGAGCTGTGTAAGGTTGCTGCCCGTTACAAAGGCAAATACATCTCGCATCTGCGCAGCGAAGGGAATCAGTGGGTGGAAGCTGTCGAAGAGTTGATTCGCATCAGCCGCGAGGCCGGCCTTCCTGCCGAGATTTATCACATCAAAGCCGCCGGCCGGCAAAATTGGGACAAAGTGGATCGGGTGATCGCGCTCGTCAACGGCGCCCGTCGCCGCGGATTGAAGATTACTGCCGACATGTACATGTACCCAGCCGGCGCGACGGGGCTCAACGCCAGCCTGCCGCCGTGGACCATGGACGGCGGATACGAAACGCTCTTCAAACGCCTTGAAGATCCGGCCACGCGTCAGAAGATCGCCGCGGAAGTGCGCGTGCCGAGTGACAAATGGGAGAACCTCTACTTAGCTGCCGGCTCTCCAGACCGCGTCCTTCTAGTCGGTTTCAAGTCGGAGAAGCTGAAACCACTTGCGGGCAAAACTCTGGCCGAGGTCGCGAAAATGCGTGGGAAAGACCCCATCGAGACGATCATGGACCTTATACTAGAAGACCGATCGCGTGTCGGCACGGTCTACTTCCTAATGGCAGAGGAGAATCTCAAGAAGGAATTACGTCAACCGTGGGTTTCTCTCGGCTCTGACGGTGCCTCGATGGCGCCGGAAGGAGTCTTCCTTAAATCCTCCACACACCCGCGCGCCTACGGCAACTTCGCGCGTCTCTTAGGCAAGTACGTACGCGAGGAGAAGGTGATCTCGCTCTCCGAGGCCGTGCGGCGTTTGACGGGGCTGCCCGCGACAAACCTCGGTCTTGATCGTCGAGGATTTCTCAGAACAGGAATGTTTGCTGACGTGGTGGTATTCGATTCGCAAACCATTGCCGACCGCGCTACGTTTGAAAACCCTCACCAGTATTCCGTCGGCGTGAGGCACGTCTTCGTCAACGGCGAGCAGGTGCTCAAGGATGGTGAACACACGGGCGCAAAACCGGGTCGGGCGCTGTGGGGGCCGGGCAAGATTAGGTAAATAAAGCGTGTGCCTAAGGAGGTAGCACTCGAGATAGAAAAATTCGCAGGTTGGGAAGGGCCGTTTACCACCGCTGCCTCGTCCACGGAACTTGAGTATTGCGCATCAGCGGGGGTAAACCGCCCTTCCTACCCTGTAAGTCTTTCATCTTGAGTATTGCCGCCTGAACTGAATGCCGATGAGATTTTTTACGATTGCCAGTACCCGAGATCAATTCCTATTTTTCACAATGGAAAAAAGTAAGACAGCATGGTCAGGAATCGTCACCGCGTTGGTGGTGATGACTCTGGCGCTGAGTCCGGTTCTTCGCTTTGTACTCTCCGCCGGCGCTGAGCAGTTAGCGCCTGAACTGAACCTTCAGGTCTCCGTCGCGCCAAGCAAGAACTACGCGGCTGCGGTAGAGATGATCGAGCGGTTCATCACGCATGAGATGGCCGACAAAGATCTTCCTGCTCTTTCCATCGCGCTCGTAGAGGATCAGCAGATCGTGTGGGCCAAAGGGTTCGGTTTCGCTGACCCGAAGAGAAAGGTGCCCGCCACCGCTGAGACTGTCTATCGCGTTGGCTCGGTGTCGAAGCTGTTCACCGACATCGCAATCATGCAGTTAGTCGAGCAGGGGAAGATTGATCTGGATGCCCCCATAACTCGTTACCTCCCAAACTTCCGCCCGCGCAACCCGTTCAGCAAGCCCATCACACTGAGGCAACTGATGTCGCACCGCTCAGGTCTCGTGCGTGAGCCGCCAGTGGGCCATTACTTCGCTCTGGACGAGCCGTCGCTTGCCCGCACCATCGCCAGCCTCAATCACACGGCACTCGTTTATGCGCCTGAAACCCGCACAAAGTATTCAAACGCGGCAATAGCGGCGGTTGGCTACGTGCTTGAGCGAACGCAACGCGAGCCATTCGCGAAATACCTCAAGCGCGCGGTGCTCGATCCGCTCGGCCTTGAGCGCAGCAGCTTCGAGCCGACGCCGGAAATCACGAAGGAGCTGGCGAAGGCGTATATGTGGACCATCGATGGCCGCGTCTTTGAAGCGCCCACGTTTGAACTCGGCATCAGCCCCGCCGGGAGCATGTACACGACGGTCACGGACATGGGACGGTTCATGAGCGCTTTGTTTGCCGGTGGGCGTGGCGCGAAAGGACAGATGCTCAAACCGTCAACGATTGACGAGATGTGGACCCCGCAGTTCGCGCCGCGAGGACAGAAAACAGGATACGGTATCGGCTTTGGCGTGCGCGAACTTGAAGGCCGACGCACGGTCGGTCACGGCGGAGCTATCTATGGTTTTGCCACTACGTTGAAGGCCATGCCTGATGACAAACTTGGCGTGGTAGTAGTGACGACCAAGGATGCGGCAAACGCGGTGACGAATCGCCTGGCCGATTACGCTTTGACTACCATGCTCGCTGTGCGTCAGGGCGTGCCCGTTCCGCAGCCGGAAACACCCGGGCCCGTCGATCATCAGCTGGCGCGCCGAATCGCTGGACGCTACGTAAACGGTGCGAAAGCCGTTGATCTAATTGAAAGCGGCGGCAAGCTTTCGACACTCAGCGCCGAAGGGGGAGCGCAAGTGCGACTCCGGTCACTCGGGAACGCGCTCATCGTTGACGACAAGCTCGCTTACGGTGAGAAGATACTGGTTCGCGACAATGCGATCGTCATCGGCAACGAAACGTTCAAGCGCCTTGAGGTTCCTAAACCGCAGCCTGCACGGGTCCAGTGGCGCGGACTCATAGGCGAGTACGGATGGGACCACGACATCCTTTACATCTTCGAGAAGGACAGCAAGCTCTGGGCTTTGATCGAGTGGGTCGAGTTTGACCCCCTTGAGCGGGTGTCGGAAAACGTCTTCAAGTTCCCGGACCGAGGACTCTACGACGGCGAGCGTCTGATCTTCACGCGCGACAAAACTGGACGCGCGACTCAGGTCGAAGCTGCCAGCGTCGTATTCAAGCGCCGCAACGTTGGTCCGGAAGACGGGGCCGGGCAGCTACGCATCAAGCCGCTCAGACCAGTCAGCGAATTACTGAAAGAGGCGCTTGTTGCCCAGCCGCCGAAAGAGGCCGGGGAGTTTCGCGAGTCGGATCTGGTTGAACTCAATCGTCTTGATCCCACAATCAAGTTGGAGATTCGTTATGCGACGACCAACAACTTTCTGGGCAGCGTCTTCTACTCCGAGCCGCGCGCTTTCCTGCAACGTCCCGTCGCCGAGGCGCTCGTCCGCGCGCATCAGAAGCTGAAAGAGAAAGGCTACGGGTTGCTCATCCACGATGCGTACCGGCCCTGGTATGTCACCAAAGTATTCTGGGATGCGACCCCGGAAGACAAGAAGCTTTTCGTGGCTGACCCGTCCCGAGGGTCGCGCCACAACCGCGGCGCGGCTATTGATCTGACGCTTTACGACCTGCAGATCGGAAAACCTGTTGAGATGGTGGGCACGTATGACGAGACCACTGATCGCTCATACCCTGATTATCCAGGAGGAACCTCACTCCAACGTTGGCACCGCAACCTTCTGCGCACCGCGATGGAAGCCGAGGGCTTCACCGTGTATGAGGCAGAGTGGTGGCACTTCGACTACAAGGACTGGCAGCAATATCCGATCGGGAACATGCCATTCGACAAGCTTAAATAAGATGGCAACAAGGCCGTGGCATATTTTTTGAGTCTTATAGAAGACGATCCACGAAATCACACGAACAAACACGAACAATTCTTATGAATCTCCTTATGAACACACAACATATGACTCTTGGTTTACTCCTGTGTCTGGCCATCTCGGCCACTGCCTTCGGTCAGGGGACCCGACTGCTCCGTCACCCAACGGTAAGTCGCGAACTGGTGACCTTCGCATACGCGGGCGACTTATGGGCCGTCTCGCGAAGCGGAGGAGAGGCGCGTCGTCTCACGTCCACTTCCGGCGTTGAAACCGATCCCTACTTTTCACCGGATGGTTCCCAGATCCCCTACACAGCCACAGTTGCAGGCAACACGGACGTGTACGTCGTGCCGACCGCTGGGGGTGATCCCAAACGACTAACCTATCACCCCGGAGTTGATCGGGTTAGGGGATGGACGCCCGACGGCCGCCGCGTGGTCCTGGCATCAGCACGAACCAGCGCGCCCCAACAGGCCTACCTCCGCCTCTGGACGCTCGGGTTGGAGGGCGGGCTCCCCGAGCCGCTCCCCATGCCCAGGGCATTTAGGGGCGCCTACTCCCCTGACGGCCAGCGGATCGCCTACGAAGAGTTTTCGACGGCATTCATTCCAGGGTGGTATGAGACTAGTCAGTGGCGGCACTACCGGGGTGGTCGCACACACCCGATCCGGATCATGAACTTGGCCGACTACTTAGTCGAAAAGCTTCCGTGGAGCAATAGCAACGACACCGATCCGATGTGGGTCGGCAATACTGTGTACTTTCTCTCCGACCGCAATCACACGGTCAACTTGTTTTCCTACCGCCTCGACACTAAACAGGTCACGCAGCTGACCAGGCACGACGACTTCGACGTTATGAATGCATCGGCGGGCCCCGACGCGGTCGTGTACGAACAGGCCGGCTATGTTCATTTGGTCGACACCAAGACTGGGCAGGCGCGAAAGCTCAACATCGATGTGAGTGGCGACCTGCCCTGGGCGCGCCCCCAGTTCAAGAAAGTAGTTAGCATGATCCGGAACGCGGCGCTCTCCCCGACCGGGATTCGCGCGGCGTTCGAGGCGCGCGGTGAAATTTTCACCGTCCCTGCTGAGAAGGGAGACTACCGGAACCTCACGCAAAGTTCGGGCGCGCATGACCGCAGCCCGGTGTGGTCGCCCGATGGCGCCCAACTCGCCTGGCTTTCAGACGCGAGCGGAGAGTACCAACTCATGATTGGCGATCCGATCGGCGTCACACCGCCGCGGGCAATTCCGTTACCGTCCACGGCATTGTTCTCCGCGCCGGCCTGGTCGCCGGATGGAAAACAGATTCTGATTCAGGATAACCACCAAAACCTTTGGACGATCGAAGTGTCAAGTGGCACGACGACGAAGATTGATACCGATATCTACCCTGATCCTGTGCGACAGTTCGATCCCACCTGGTCGCCGGATTCGCGGTGGGTGTCTTACTCCAAGAATCTTCCCAGCCACCTGCGGGCGATCTTCGTTTACTCGTTGGCGGATAAGAAGGCTCACCAGCTCACGGATGGATTGGCGGACTCGATCTCGTCCGCGTTCGACGCAGGAGGCTCGTACCTGTACTTCCTGGCGAGCACTAACTACGGACCCAGTACCGGCTGGTTGGAGATGAGTTCGATTGATCGTCCAGTGCGTCGGGCCATCTATCTGGTTGTACTCAGTGCGAGCGAGCCATCGCCACTCTTGCCTGAAACCGGCGACGAACCGAGTCCCGCGCCTCGCGAAGCACCCCGCGCGGAGCCAGCGCCGCAACCGCCGCAACCAACTCCGGCCACGCCGAAGACAGTAAATGTTCGTATCGACTTGAACGCGATTGGGCAACGGATTCTCGCCGTTAATGTTCCGGCCGGTGACTACAGCAACCTCTCGGCCGGCGCAGTTGGGAGCTTTTACTATACGGAACCAATTCTGACGACTGGTAGTGGCGCCGGGCCGCCATCACTGCGCTTGCAGCGCTATCAACTCAAAGAGCGCACCGCCGCGCCGTTTCTCGAAGGCATTCGCTCGTACTCGCTCTCAGCGGACAAGAAGAAACTGCTCTACCAGATTAGCGCTGGTGGGGGCGCGTCCTGGGGAATCGTCGCGACGGATCGTCCCGCTAAAGTCGGAGACGGACCCCTCAACGTGACGCAATTGGAGATGCGGGTCGATCCGCGCGCCGAATGGGAACAGATCTATCGCGAGACGTGGCGGATTCAGCGCGAGTATTTCTACGATCCCAAAATGCACGGGGCCAACTGGCAGGCGATCTATGAGAAGTACCGTCCGCTGCTTGCCCACGCAGGCCATCGCTCCGACCTGGGATACATCATCGCTATGGTAGGCGGCGAACTGACGGTGGGACACTCGTATCTGACAGGCGAGGGCGATCTGCCACGTGAAGATCCGGTATCGGTCGGCTTGTTGGGAGCGGACTCTGCGGTCGAGAACGAACGCTACCGAATCAAGCGAATCTACACCGGCGAGAATTGGAACCCTGACCTGCGGGCGCCACTCAGCGCGCCGGGGATTCTGGTTGCAGAAGGAGACTACCTACTCGAGGTGAATGGTCGCCCACTGGCGGCGACGGGCAATCTGTATAGCCTGTTTGAGGGGACGGCGGGGCGGCAGACGCTGATCCGGGTAAACAAGTCGCCTTCGCTTGAGGGGTCACGCATAGTGACCGTGATCCCCGTGGCCAGCGAGGAAGGACTTCGGACGCGGGCGTGGATTGAGGATAATCGCCGACTGGTCGACAAACTTTCGGGCGGGCGTTTAGCGTACGTCTGGCTGCCCAACACAGCAGCCCCCGGCTACACCTCTTTCACTCGCTACTACTATTCTCAACAGGACAAGGTCGGCGCGATCATCGACGAGCGCTACAACCAGGGCGGAATGGTGGCGGATTACATCGTGAACGAGCTTGATCGAAAGCTCATCGGCAACTTCGCGATGCGCGATGGCCAGCCTACAACCTCACCAATTGCTGGACTCTACGGCCCTAAAGTAATGATCATCAACGAGTCGGCTGGCTCAGGTGGGGACGCGTTGCCCTATTACTTCCGACTCCGAAAGGTTGGACCGCTCGTGGGGACGCGGACCTGGGGGGGGCTGGTCGGCACGCTTGGCGTGCCCCCCACAATCGACGGCGGTGGCATAACCGCACCCACGCTGGCTTTTTATGACCTCTCGGGCAAGTGGGCAGTAGAGAACGAGGGGGTGGCGCCGGATATCGAAGTGGAGTACACACCGGCCGAAGTAATCAAGGGACACGACCCTCAGCTCGAACGCGCAGTGCAGGAGGCAATCAGACTGCTTGAGCAGAACCCGGTGCCGCGCGTGCCGCGACCCGCACCAATCGATCGGGTGTCTAAGAAACCGGAGAAATAGAATTATCAGTCGTCAGTTAGCAGTGGGCAGTGGACAACCTTTGGAGTGCGGTGGCAAGCGGAGCGCGACACCGCTTTGGATGTTTAGTGATGTCGAGCAACAAGCGCATCCAAAGCGCCGTCGCCGCTTCGCTCTGCCGGCGCACTCCAAAGATCGAGTGCTTCAATGGACAACGGACAACTGCCCACTGACCAGTAAGAAAGGGGCAAATGAAAAAAGCACTTACGGACTTGTGTCGCGCGCTCGTTGCACTGATCTGCTTCGCAACCGTTGCGCCCATCCAGGCGCAGTCCTCGGATTCACTCTTCACTCGCACCGAGGCGATGATCCTGATGCGCGATGGAGTGCGTCTCCACACGCGGGTATTCACGCCGAGTGGCGCTGCCGAGAAGCTGCCAATTCTGCTACTGAGGACTCCATACGGGATCGGCGACCTAAGCTCGGCGCAACTGGCGGCTGCGCTTCCGGAGCTGCCGGCAGATGGATACGTCATTGTCCAGCAAGACATCCGCGGACGGTTCAAGTCGGAGGGTCAGTTTGTCATGCTCCGACAGCCACGCGATCCTAAAAACAAGAAGGCGATCGACGAAAGCACCGACACCTATGACACGATTGAGTGGCTGCTCAAGCACACGCCCAACAACAACGGGCGTGTTGGGATGGCTGGCACAAGCTACGGTGCGTGGCTAACAGTGATGGGGATGCTCGATCCACATCCGTCGCTGAAGGCGGTAGTCCCGCAAGCTTCCCCTGCAGACATGTGGATGGGCGACGACTTCCATCACAACGGGGCGTTTCGATTGAGCTACGGCCTCGAATACGCGTACATGATGGAGTCATCGAAAGAGATCGCCGACGTGTCGACGCTGATAGACCGTTACGATGCTTACGAGTGGTATCTGGATCTCGGCCCGTTATCGAATGTGGACGCGAAATACTTCCACGGCAAGATCCCGACTTGGAGCGACTTCGTGAACCGACCTGATTACGATGTGTTCTGGAAGAGGCAGGCCTTCGCGCCGTGGCTGAACCGTGTGACTGTGCCGACGCTGAACGTGGCCGGATGGTGGGACCAGGAAGATTTTTATGGCCCGATCAAGATCTATGAGTTGCTCGAGCGGCACGATACGTCGAAACAGAACTTCCTGGTCGTGGGTCCGTGGAACCATGGTGGATGGTCGAGGGGCGAGGGGCGCAAACTCGGCCGTATTGACTTTGGCAGTGCGACAGCGGAGCACTATCGTCGCAGCATACTGGCGCCGTTCTTCGCGTACCACTTGAAGGGGAAGGGGAGCCCGGAGCGCCCCGAGGCGCTGACGTTCAGGACCGGCGCAAACGAATGGGTAGAGCACGATGCATGGCCGCCGAAACGCAATGTGGTCGGGCGACGGCTCTACCTTCAGGCGAACGGGAAGCTGTCGTTCGACCCGCCCTCCGCGAAGGCCCCGCCGGCATTCGACAACTACATCTCGGATCCCGCGAACCCTGTTCCCTATCGGCCGCGTCCGATTGAACTGCGTTCAGGATGGTCGACGTGGTTGGTCGAGGACCAGCGCTTCGTGCATCGTCGCCCTGATGTGCTCGCGTGGGTGAGCGACTCGCTCGAAGACGACGTCGTCGTGTCGGGGAAGATTGTGGCCAACCTCTTCGCATCGACCACGGGCACAGACAGCGACTGGATCGTAAAGTTTATCGATGTGTATCCGGAGAAGTACGCGGCCGATCCGAAGATGGGGGGCTATCAACTGATGATCGCCGGTGATGTATTTCGTGGTCGCTACCACAAGAGCTTTGAGAAGCCCGAACCGCTTCCGGCAAACGCGGCGGTGCACTACCAGATCGCATTTCCAGCAAACGACCACGTCTTCAAGAAGGGACATAGAATCATGGTGCAGGTTCAGAGCAGTTGGTTCCCTGTGATCGATCGCAACCCGCACGACTTGTGCCGAATATCTTCCAAGCGAAGGAGTCGGACTTTCAGCTAGCTACTCAGCGAGTGTATCACTCGGGACGGTATGCATCGTACATTGCGGTGCCGGTCGTTGAGCCCACGCGGCCGTGATGGTGTTGCCTTTTGAGAACATGTTACCAGGATTTGACTTCCAACCATTGTCGGGAATTCGAGCGCTGACCTTGGCGATTAATGTTCCGGGGCCGGTCGCTGCTGCACGATTGCGTGAGCTTGGCGCGACAGTAGTTAAGGTCGAGCCGCCTGGCGGCGATCCGCTCTCTCGTATTAGCCCGGCCTGGTACGAATCGCTCACTCGGGATCAGAAAGTAGTTCGCCTGAACCTAAAGGAACCGGATGAACGAGCCCGGTTAGACCATCTTCTCGAAGAGAGTGATCTGTTAATCACGGCAACGCGAAGTTCAGCGCTCGACAGACTCTCGCTCGGCTGGTCGCAGATACACGCAAGATTTCCCGGCCTCTCCCACGTTGCCATCGTCGGGCACCCGCCTCCAAACGAAGACAAGGCCGGGCATGACGCGACGTATCAGGCTGAACTAGGTCTCATCGCTCCGCCACATTTACCGCGTACTCTCCTTGCTGATCTGGCAGGAGCAGAGCGAGTGGTAAGTGCCGCGGTAACACTCCTCTTCGAGCGCCAGCGCAGTCGAGTTGGTGGCTACGGGCGGGTATCACTCGTCGAAGCGGCCAGCATCTTCGCCGATCCCTTACGTTATGGAGTTACGACTCAGGGTGGCCCGCTCGGCGGCGCCCTACCGGGCTACAACATCTATCGCACGCTCGATGGCTGGATCGTCGTGGCCGCTCTTGAATCGCATTTCTGGGAAAGACTTCAACACGAGATTCGCCTCTGCGAACCAACCCAGGAAGAGCTTGGACGTGTCTTTCTCGCTCGGAGATCATTGGACTGGGAGGAGTGGGCTCGTGCGCGCGATCTCCCCCTTGTTGCAGTGTCTGAGGCGATTTCTGAAAGCAGAAGGGACGTTCTCTAAGGAGTCGCTTGGTGTGGGCCGATCGACTAGGGAGTCCCGATAAGACCGATGTGCCGTCTAAGTGAATCAGAACGAACTCGCACTAACATGGAAAAGTTTGAAACGCCCTACGTCGCTATTATTTTTAATCGAAGAATCCAACCCCCCGAATCCCAAATTCAATGACGTCACCGACCTTCACAGACATCCTGCACGCGAAGCAAACAATTGCTCGCTATCTGCCGCGGACGCCGCTCGGCCACTATCCGGCGCTCGACAAAATCTGCGGAGCGCGCATTCTCGTCAAACATGAGAACCAGCAACTTACCGGCGCGTTCAAGGTGCGCGGCGGTATCAATCTGATCTCGCGGCTCTCGGCCGAGGAACGCGAGCGCGGGGTCATCACCGCATCCACGGGCAATCACGGGCAATCTGTTGCTTACGCGGTCAGCCTCTTTCGCGTCCGCGCGACCGTCGTCGCGCCGGAGAAGTCTAATCCTTTGAAAGTCGCCGCGATGCGCGACCTCGGGGCAGAAGTGGTGTTCCATGGAGCGGATTTCGATGCCGCGCGCGAACACTGCGAAATGCTGGCAAAGCGCGAGAATCTGCGCTACATCCACTCGGCCAACGAGCCACTCCTGATTGCTGGCGTCGCCACGATTGCGCTTGAGATTCTTGAAGACGTGCCGGAAGTGACGACTATCATTGTGCCCGTGGGCGGCGGCAGCGGCGCGGCCGGCGCCTGCCTCGTCGCCAAGACTCTCAACCCGCTGGTTAAGGTCATCGGAGTGCAGGCCGAGCGCGCGCCTGCGGCCTGCGAATCATGGCGTGCGCATGAACTGCTCGAAGACAAGATGGAAACTGCCGCGGAAGGTCTCGCCACGCGCACCGCTTTCGAGCTGACGCAGCGCATCTTGTGGGAATACCTTGCAGACTTTGCGCTGGTGAGCGAGGACGAAATGCTGCAGGCGGTTGGTCTCTACGTTGAGAAGGCGCACACGCTGACCGAAGCTGCCGGGGCGGCGTCGCTGGCGGCTGCGCTCAGGCTCCGCGAGCGTCTGGCGGGTCAAACTGTGGCGCTTGTTCTGAGTGGCGGCAACATTACCATCGAACAACTGCGTACTGCCGTTACCCATTATGATCGCGAAAATACTCTTTGATTCGCGCCGATAGGAACTCATAGGCTTCTAAGACAGGAGTAAGTTGTGGACAAAACGATTGCTTTCTTCATTTGTTTGTTACTTACGGCAAGCCCTGCCGACGCGAACCAAACTACGCTGCTGCCTGAACCCGTCATTGCCGCTCTCTCTCAAGAACTCTCCGGCGAGACGGCCAAGCGCAATCTTGAATACATCGCCCGGCATCATCGCATGCGCGGGTCACGCGGCTTCCGCGCCGCCGCCGAACACGTTGTTGAGCAACTGCGCGCCTACGGACTCACGGACGCGCGCATCGAGCAGTTTTCCGCCGACGGCAAACTTTTCTACGGCACGCAGAAATCTCGTCCGGCGTGGGATGCCGAATTTGCCGAACTGTGGGAACTGCGCGAAACGAGTGCCGGCTGGGCTCAGAACATCAGGCTGGCGAGCTGGGAAGCAATGCCCATCTCGCTCGCGCAGGACAGCGAGAGCGGTGAGGTGACGGCGGAACTGGTGGACGCTGGCAGCGGCACGTCCGAAAGCGACTACGCAGGAAAGGATGTGCGCGGGAAGATCGTGATGGCGGCAGCACAGCCCGGTTCAGTGGCGAGGCTCGCCGTTGAACGCTTCGGCGCGGCAGGCATCGTCAGTTACGCGCAGAACCAACGCACCGCCTGGTGGGGCGAGAATGAAAATCTTGTGCGCTGGGGGCATCTCGACACCTTCGCGTCGATGCCGACGTTCGCTTTCATGATATCTCTCAAGCAGGCGCGCAGCTTTCAGCAGAGACTTTCGCGCGGCGAGAAGATTCGACTTGGTGCCACAGTGCGTGCCGGATAGCATCCCGGCTTTTACGATGTTGTCACGGCATCAATCCCGGGCGCAGACCCGCGCCTGCGCGCAGAGGAGATCGCCTTGAGTTGCCATCTGGATCATCAAAGGCCCGGCGCGAACGATAACGCGAGCGGCAGCGTAGCCATCCTTGAAGTGGCGCGTACCTTTAGCAAGCTGATCCGCGAAGGCGGGATTGCAAGGCCCGCACGCACGATTCGATTCATCTGGCCGCCGGAGATCGAAGGCACGCTCGCGCTTCTCAACGCGCGTCCCGAACTCTCCTCGCGCATCAAAGCCGTCATCCACATGGATATGGTCGGAGGCGGACCAGAGACGAAGGCGATCTTCCACGTCACGCGCGGCCCGGCAAGTCTTCCTTCTTTCGTCAACGACGTGGCCGAACACTTCGGCGAGCTCGTCAACGAGCAGTCGTCGCAGTTCGCGAAAGGCGAGACCGCCACCTATCCGATGTTTGCGCCCGAAGGCGGCAAAGAGGCCCTCCAGGCTGAGATGGCTGAGATCTCGATGGGGAGCGATCATCAGGTCTACAGCGATAGCTCGTTCGGCATCCCGGCGATTTACCTGAACGACTGGCCCGACCGCTACATCCACACCAATTTCGACATGCCCGCCAACGTTGATCCTACGAAACTCAAGCGTGCGGCCTTTATCGGCGCAGCGAGCGCATATTTTTTAGCCACCCTAAAACCGGAGGATGCGTCTTCAATCCTGGGCTTGCTTCAATCACACAGCCTGCGCCGAACTTCGACAATGCTGACGCGCCGCGCCGCACTGCCGGCGACGGAGGCCGCTAACCTCACGCGACATCATCTCTGGTACGAACGCGCGCTGGTTGATTCGATGGACCGGTTCTTTCGCATCTCGAATGACGCGCGCGCCGAGTCAATGACTTTCCTTGCCAGCTTGGAAAAACTGATCGGAGAGGTTAAGCCTCCCGCAACAGCGCAGGGAGACGGGCGGTTAGTTTTCCGTCGCAACCCGGCAGTGAAGGGTCCGCTGTCTGCCTTTGGTTATGACTATTTCACCGATCACTACGGAGCTGAACGAGAGGGGGCAATCCGGCTGTTGCAGTATCAGGGATTGCGCGGCTCGGGTGGCGAGTATGCTTATGAAGTTTTGAACCTCTTGGACGGCCGACGCACGGCGCAGGATATCCGCAATGCAGTCTCGGCCATCTATGGCCCAATTGCGCTGGACGTAGTGGTGGAGTATCTGCGCGCCCTGGAGTCCATCCGTGTTCTCGAAGGAGTAAGGTGACACTTTTTGCTTTTGTTCGTTGCTGTAGAACTCAATAAGTAAGGAGCGATAAAGATGAAATCTCGTGCGATCTGTTTGGGGCTTTTGCTAATGAGTCTTGGCATCACGGTCAAGGCGCAGGAAAGGAAGATGAAGATATATATTTCCGCGGACA
>Ga0136623_10000113_pt1 | contig 19669 bp, 14 predicted proteins | sample AntDrymUQ4492106_2_FD_104656 | JGI IMG/M metagenome (GOLD analysis project Ga0136623, IMG submission 104656) | Polar desert sand microbial communities from Dry Valleys, Antarctica - metaG UQ449 (21.06) | ecosystem: Environmental > Terrestrial > Soil > Desert | place: Antarctica: Dry Valley...
ATGCATATCATAGAGAATAATGGGTTTTCCATAACTTGGAGCCTCCGCAAGGCGGACATTCCGAGGAATTACCGTCTGATAGACTTGCTGACCGTAAAAATCTCTCAGGTCTGAGGCGACTGCTGCTGACAAGTTCGTCCGCTCATCATACATAGTAAGAAGAAGTCCTAGAACAGTGAGACTGGGGTTATGAAGTCGCCGGATGCGGGCGAGCGTGTCAAAAAGTTCCGTCACACCCTCTAAGGCGTAATACTCAGCCTGAATGGGTACCAACAAGAACCTCGCGGCTGTGAGAGCATTTAAAGTTAAAAGCCCAAGGGAAGGAGGACAATCGATTATAATGAAGTCATATTCTGCGTCTAGAGCACTAAGTGCATCGCGGAGTCTGAACTCCCTCCGGTCCATGTCGACTAACTCTACTTCCGCGCCAGTCAAGTCCTTATTTGCTGGGGCTATTTTTAGCGAAGGTATCTCCGTGGCCAAAACGACGTTCTGCAGGGGTTCGGCCAGGACGATTACATGGTAGAGGCTCTTCCGGAAACTCCCCCGGGCAATGCCGATACCAGATGTCGCATTCCCCTGAGGGTCGGCATCGACGAGCAAAACACGAATTCCGGAGATTGCCAACGCTGCAGCTAAGTTAATCGCTGTAGTAGTCTTACCCACACCGCCCTTCTGATTGGCAACCGCGATTATCTTGGCCATGTTGAACGGATCGTCTCTTTTCCGTAAATCCGCCGCCAAGCTACCATACAGCTGTGGGGAAGCGCTATGGTCACAGTATTAACGAGCGCTCTGCCTGTGTTTCAGGTGTAACGCTCGCCCAAGGGGACACGTGAAACATTTAAGCCGCCCGCGGCCGAATGCTAAGTCTCACCAGGAGGTTTGAAAGCGCGGCGGCGGTAAGACCCCGGACCTTTCTGGCTTGGCCGAACGTCAACGGCCGCGCGCGTTCTAACCGCTCCACCATTTCATGAGATAAGCCACTCATTCCGCGGAAATCAAAGTCTCGCGGAATTCGCAGGCCATCATGTTGGTGTAATCGCTCCCGCGCTGCTTGCTGCACTTCGATATAGCCGGCATACAGCGAATCAGCCAACGCGGACTCTAACTCACTCTCATCGCCGTCCACACCAAATTCAGCCGGCAAGAGCGATCGGATTGTCTCTGAATTTACGCCCGCCCGCTTTCCCAGTTGCGCGAGAGTCAAAGAGTCGCCCAGATCCACTCCAAGCGTTGAACTCACTGCGGCATATGCCGGATCGGACCGCTTAAGGCGAGTTTGATCCAATAACGAACTCATACGTGATATACGGTCTCTTCGCGAATTAAAACGCTCCCAATCGTGATCTCCCACTATGCCCAGCTCGCGTCCATAAGGTTCCAGTCGCTCATCCGCGTTGTCATAACGCAAAGCGAGTCGGTTCTCTGCCCGCGACGTAAAAACTCGATAAGGTTCGTCGACGCCCTGTGTGATCAAATCCTCGATCAGAACACCAATATAGGATTCCTCGCGACGGAGTCGAAAACTCTTGCGACCCTGAACCGCCAGCGCAGCGTTAATACCCGCCACCAGCCCCTGACAAGCGGCTTCCTCATACCCCGTGGTTCCATTTATCTGTCCAGCGTGGAACAGGCCCCTAATTCGGATTGCCTGAAGGTCCGGGCCTAGTTCCCTGGGATCGACAAAGTCATACTCTATTGCGTACCCGGGCCGGATCACTCTTGCTTCATGCAACCCCGGGATCAGTCTGACCAAGTCCTGCTGAAGATCTGCCGGCAGCGACGTGGAGAAACCATTGAGATAAACCTCATTAGTGTCATGACCCTCGGGTTCCAGGAAAAGCTGGTGACGATCTTTCTCACCAAACCTCACCACCTTATCCTCTATGGAAGGACAGTACCGCGGTCCGATACCCTTGATCTTCCCAGAGTACAGCGGAGACTCTTGCAGGTTCTTTCTGATCGCGGAGTGCACGTCCGGATTTGTGTGGCCTACATAACAAGTTATCTGGCTTTGCTCAATTCGATCAGTCGCAAATGAAAACGGGACTGGCCGCTCGTCCGCCAGCTGCGGCTCAAACGCATCCCAATGAATCGTCCGACCGTCTAAGCGCGGCGGCGTACCTGTTTTCAAACGACCGACGGGAAAGCCCAAGTCCTTTAATGCTTCGGCCAATTCAATCGATGGAGGTTCACCGGCTCGGCCGGCGCTGTAGGTACGCCGACCTGTATGCACTAGGCCGTTCAGAAAGGTCCCTGCTGCGATCACTACGGCGGGAGCAGCGATCGTCCGACCGTCCTGCATTTCGATCCCGGCTACTTTCCGTTGACGGATGATCAAATTGATCACCATTCCCTGCCGCAGGTGTAGATTTGGCGTTCCTTCCAATGTTCGCCGCATTTCCTTACGGTACAACGAGCGGTCTGCCTGGGCGCGAGGTGATTGCACGGCTCGGCCCCTGGACCGATTGAGTAGCCTAAACTGAATGCCCGCTCGGTCGGCGACCCGGCCCATTATTCCGCCAAGCGCATCTATTTCCCGGACGAGATGGCCCTTAGCGATCCCACCAATAGCGGGGTTACAAGACATCTGGCCGATCAGATCAAGGTTCATCGTTACCAAAGTGGTTTGTGCCCCTAGTCGAGCTGCGGCGGAGGCCGCTTCACATCCTGCGTGTCCACCCCCAATCACTATCACATCAAAGATTTCGTCAAATGCCATGACTATTTTCCAATGCAGAAGGTCGCGAATATTTGGGACAAGATCTCTTCCGTCGTAGTTTCACCCGTTATCTCGCCCAGAAATTGGAGGGCGTTATTGAGCCCAACTAGAGTCAATTCCTCGCTCGCGTTTTCGTCCCACAACACAGTAGACGATTCAAGCCCTTGAATGGCGCGACGCAACAGATCGAAATGACGAGAGTCAGTAATTAAGACAGTGCTCTCTGCAGTATCAACACTACCAAAGGGTTGAAGTATGGCAGCCCGTAGATCATCCAGTCCCGACCCTGTGAACGCCGAAACGTTGATGGCGCTATGTTTTCCGCTCACACAATTAGGGAAAGATGCAAGGTCGGACTTATTGCGAGCCACGATGTGCCGGGCACCCTCCGCGTGCGACAACACTTCATGATCTTCAGCAGCCAGATCAACGGAACCATCTACGACCACTAAGAGAAGATCAGCGTCCGCCATAGCTTGGCGCGTGCGTTCAACCCCAATACTCTCAATCATGTCGGATGACTCGCGAAGACCAGCAGTGTCCGTCAACAAAATTGGTATTCCCTGAAGACTGATCGATTCTGTCAGAGAGTCGCGAGTGGTGCCAGGTAGTTCTGTCACGATGGCTCGGTCGAAGCTCAGTAACCTGTTGAACAGACTGGACTTACCGACGTTCGGTCGACCAATTATGGTTACTTTTAAACCATCCCGCAAGAAGTGTCCGACGTTGAATGTGGAAGCGAGGCGTTGGAGATCCGAAATCAGGTCGGCCAAAGCCTTTCTAATCTGCTGCCACTGTAGTTCGGGAAGGTCATCCTCGACGAACTCGATCGCCGACTCCAGTTGAACTATGATCCGGACGAGTTTTCCCTTCACCGTTCCCAGCCGCGCCGATAGTTCGCCGTTTAATTGCCGTGCAGCCTGTCGAGCTGCAGCATCTGTCTGAGCGTTTATTAAGTCGCGGATGCCTTCAGCCTGACTTAAGTTCAACTTTCCATTGTTCATCGCCCGAAGAGTGAACTCTCCCGGACCAGCCAGGCGAGCGCCTAACATTAGTATCCGATCAATAACTTGTCGCAGGACAACAGGAGACCCGTGGCAACTGATCTCCACAAGATCTTCACCAGTATACGAATTCGGTTTTTGGAAAAAGGTGAGGAGGGAGCGGTCTAACACTTTATTACTCTCGCGGTGCCCTACGGTCTTCAAAAGAGCGCGCGCGGGTTCTGGCGAGAACTCATGTTCCCCGATTAGAGATCTTGCGATCTCCAATGAAGTGGGTCCACTCAAACGTATCACGCCGATAGCGCTTCGGCCGGGAGGCGTTGCTAATGCTACGATTGTGTCCATCCCCCCTCATCCAGCAGTTACTTGAGTGACTTCGATCCAGGAATGCTCCCTTACTAGAGGTGGCTCTTCAAGGTGACTTTGAGTCTACGCTCAGATCCATCACCGATAGACTCTGTGTGAAGATCTTCATTCTCGCTAAGAGTCAGGTGAATGATTCGCCGCTCGTTTGCGTTCATTGACCCAAAAGTAAAAGCCATACCGGTCGACCGTACTTGCCCTGCGGCATGCAACGCCATCGCGCGCAGTTCGGCTTCCCGAGTTGCGCGAAAGCCGTGCACATCACAGACGAGTCGCTGGTTTTTCGGTAGCGCTCTGCCAAACGCCTGGTTAACCAGATGCTGTACAGCCTCGAGGAGTTCCCCTCCATCGCTTAGCAGCAGGTCGGCATCCGGACCGTCTAGATCCAATACGCACTGGTTTTGGGCGTTTTGGATCGAAACGCGTAGACCGAGTCCTGATTTTTGGAAGAGTAACTCAAGAAAGCTCTTGGCTTCTTCGCAAGTCTCTTTCATGTTTCTATTGAAACTCCGATAACTTCAAAAGTATCAAGCTCTCGAGGTGGCAACTTTCTTTTGTGTGCCTTCGGCGCGTTTTTCTGTTGGCGGCTGCTCATCACCTTCGGAACTTGTCCAGCGGTTAATGACAAACTGCTGGCTGAATCCTACAATGTTTCCCACCAGCCAATAAAGTAACAAGCCTGACGGCGCTCCCCACAATACATAAAGCATGAACAGGGGCATCCCAATAGCCATCATTTTTCGTTGCAGAGGATCCGCTGAAGGTGCAGGCGTGATTAACTGCAAAACGATCATGGTGCCGGCCATGAGGAATTCGAGTATATGTAATGGGTCGCCGCCGGACAGATCTGGCAACCAGAGAAAAGTCGCTTGGCGGAAATCAAGAGAGATCGTTATGGCGCGGTAGAGAGCAAACAAAAAGGGCATCTGAATCAGAAGAGGCAAGCAACCACCTAATGGATTGCCCTCCTTCATCAGCAGTAACTGTTCCTTTTGCAACTCCTTCAATCTCGGGTCGCTCTGCTTTAACCCCTTGATCTTTTCTTGCAGCTCTTTCATTTTAGGCGCAAGCTTCTGGGCCTTCTTCATGGCCTTTGAGGAACGCCATTTCAAAGGGAAGAACATCGAATAAATAACTATCGTGAAGAGAATGATCGCAACTCCATAGCTGTTGGTCATGCTCTGGAGCCACTTTATGGATCGTAGAATTGGGATGGCAATCGGTCTAGACAACCAGCTAAACCACCCAAAATCGATCAGTCCTTCCAAATCGATAGGCCGGCCAACCTCGGCGCTAAGTGCAACGCTCGTTTGCGTCAATATGTAGTGATCCTTGGGACCGACGTAAACAACGGTCCGAGAGCCATCAGTTGGGATTGGCACAAGAGCCGAAAGGAGATATCTCCTTACCGGCTGACCGTTACCCCGATGGTCATACTGAACCGTGCGATACTCAAGGCCCTCCCCCCTCTTGGAAGGTATTGCCACCATCGCGAAGTAGGTATCGCCAACACCTGCCCAATCGACAGGCCCCGCAACAACAAGTCGATCTGGACTACTGCCATTCTCATTGATTGCGGCCGCCGCGTGGCGCTCGACTGTATCGCCGACGGCGGCTATCGCTTCAGGCGCCACCGAATAGAAGGTATGATGCTCAATACCCTGGTCACCTATACTTGGTCCAATCTTTAACTTCGCCTGGGGAACAAGCTGATCCCCACGCTTAATTGTGATTGCCACATCACTGCTGTAGCTGTCCGCATCGAACTCAATTCGCTTGGTAACAACCAATCCGGCGCCACCGCTATTGAGCGCAAACACAATCGATCTCTTTTGGTTCCCAGTGAGGTCGACCGTAACGTCGCCGCTGGAAGTGTCTATTCCTTCAATTCCTTCGATCTTATAGTTGCTCGTAGCCAGCACCGCATCCAGCTCGCTATCACCGGTTGCGAGTTGGAGCGGCAAGTCACGTCTCTTCAGCCCTTCCGGGGAAACCAACTCAAGCGGAACCTGATGATTTTTGTTTCCCGCCACAGAATAGATATCGCGGCCAGTGTCCTTGTTTTTATTGATTATCCAGCTAACGACCGCTGCACCCTGAGTATCAAACTTTGCCTTGTAGAGAGGCGTCTTGATAACCACCGTTCTTCGCGCGACTTGATCTCCGGCTCCCACGACGGGAATTGCCGTTGGCTGCGCAGACGGTTGCGGCTCTGCTGTAGGCGAGGGTGTTGGAGCGCTGGTGGCCGCGGTTTCTCCAGGTTTGTTTTCCTTGGGCGGGTTTACTGGGAAGAGATAGCTCCACGAAAAGAGAATTGCCGTGGAGATTAGTAGTGCGAGTAATAAACGCTTCTGTTGCATCTTAAACCTTAGACACGTATCCCAAGCTTTGGAATCCTACTTTACAGGATCATAACCACCACGATTGAACGGATGACAACGCGCTAACCTGCGTATAGCGAGCGAACCTCCACGGAGGGTTCCATAACGATCTATGGCTTCCATGGCATACTCTGAACAGGTGGGTACAAATCTACACGAAGGCGGAAGCAGAGGCGACAGAGCTAGCTTATACAACCTAAGAAATGAAATCAGAAATCTTTTCACACTCGTGGCGATTCAACCCCAAAGTCAGCGATTTCCTCTTTAGCCACAGAGGCAATAATCTTCTCAAACTCCTCAAGTCGTTTCCGACTTTCCGGGTATAAAAGTGTCCTCCTGGCGTTCAGGACCCAATCATATCTCTGTTGTAAGTGATCCAAATGAGTACTCGTGACCCGGAACGTTTCCCGAAGCAAGCGCTTTGCGCGGTTGCGATCTACCGCATTTCCGAGAGCCTTTCGGGAAGCAGTAATTCCCAGGCGATGATGGGTCAAGGAATTTGGTAACACAAAGGCGGTTAGAAGGTTGCCCTCGTAACGTTTTCCGGTTCGATAAACCTTCTGAAAATCGCTGCTACCGCGAAGGTGCATTTCCATAGCGGAGGTCAGTAGTGAGAGGGCGTCAGCCGCTTCCGCCCTTTGGCACGTCGCCGTTTCAAAACTAACCGGCCATTCTTGGTCGCCATTCGGGAGCGAAAGCCATGGGTTTTGGCTCGACGTCTATTGTTAGGTTGGAAAGTAGGCTTCGCCATAATTGATCGATCTCCCTTACTAAACGAAAACGGTAAGACTAGCGACCACCGCCGCTTATGTCAAGAAAGGGTCTCGCTTTTGGTTCTCGGCAATAGACTGAGATCAGCACGACAACCGGCCACGCTTCTCCAGGTCTTATGAGATCCATTTAGGGTTGGGTGTTCTAAAAGCATGCTGCCGGAGCGAGGAGCACCCGGATCTACCTTTTTTCTAAGACCCTCTGCAATAAACTGTTTTATGTGGGCGCCGTTCTTGATCGGACTGGCACTGTGTGCTAGTCTCCCCGAGCCTCCTAAGTCAGCTAAGTCCTTGATAACTATAAGCTTAAAGCTTTACCTTAAGGAACCTGCACTTTTCCACAGGCCTGTGAACAAGCTTGTGGAAAGGGTTTTCTTCATACAACAATGAAAGCTTCGGATTCGAGAAGCCTGGTTGTTGTTTTCTAAAAGTGCCGTACCGATGTAGGACGGGCACTCACATTGTACTTTGCAAAGCGAAGGTGATCGATGACTAATGTCGCTGTCCAAATTAGCACTTGGGACGCTGTTCTCTGTTCAATAAAGAAAAAGCTTCAGAGCGAAAGCTTTGAGACTTGGTTTAATAAGATCGGATTTGCAGGAGTCGACCGCGAACGGCGAGTGATCCGACTTTGCGCTCCCAATCAAGTAGTCCGAGACTGGGTAAATACAAACTACACGAACTTACTAACGCAGGCTCTTTCCGAGTTGAGTCTGCCTGGCTTTTCGGTTGATTGGACGCTTGAAGAAGATAAGGTCGAAGCTGCGCCTGCTCACAATCCTGCTGTGGGAGAGGTAAAACTCCGCGTCCCTTCTTCGGGTGATCGCCCCGATCCCTGGTTGACTACAGCGGCCTTACTTGATAGCGGGAGCGAAACTACCGACCGTTCCGCTGCGAAAACGGGTTCGACAGCTTCGGAGGTTTCGCTCAACACAAAATACACTTATGACAGTTTTGTCGTGGGCTCCTGCAATCAGTTTGCTCACGCGGCGTCCTTAGCCGTGGCCGAAGCCCCCGGGAAGACCTACAATCCGCTCTACCTTTATGGTGGTGTGGGTCTCGGCAAGACCCACTTGATGCACGCTTGCGGCAATGCAATAAAGCAGCACAACCGGCACCTGAAACTCTGTTATCTCTCATCCGAGAAATTCATGAATGAGTTGATTAATGCCATCCGCTATGACAAGACTCCTTCGTTTAGGGAAAAATATAGATCTGTTGATGTGCTTTTGATCGATGACGTTCAATTCCTGGCCGGAAAGGAACGTACCCAGGAAGAATTCTTTCACACGTTCAATTCCCTTTATGACCAACAGAAGCAAATCGTAATTAGTTCCGACTGTCCACCGCGCGAAATACCCACGCTTGAAGAAAGACTCCATTCTCGATTCGAATGGGGACTTATTGCGGACATCGAGCCTCCCGATCTCGAAACGAAAGTTGCGATCTTAAAGCGGAAATCCGAAATGATGGGTGTTTCTCTTCCCGACGATGTGGCCCTGTTTATTGCCAGTAGAGTGAAGAATAACGTGCGCGAACTGGAAGGATCTCTCGTGCGTCTAATTGCCATTTCCTCGTTGCGAGGCGCGGATATTTCAAAGGCCTTGGCGCAGGATGCCATTCGGAACATTGCCCACGACGAGGAGTCTGACGTTATTACTCTCCAGCGGATACAGAAAGTAGTGGCTGCTCACTTCAGAATAAGCGTTGATGAATTGCTCTCGAAAAGCAATGCGCGACAGGTCTCACTTCCTCGGCAGATAGCTATGTACATTAGTAAGCGACTAACAAAACACAGCTACCCGGAGATCGGTAGGGCGTTCGGTGGCAAACACCACACTACGGTTATGCATTCTTTTGCGAAGATTGAGTCTCTTCAATCAAGGGACTCTTCAATACAGAAGCTTGTATCTGACCTGTCGCAAAATCTTCAGAAGTAGGTTGCTGTTTTCCACAACGTGGACACTCGCCATTCGGGGGTTATTCCTATCATCTATAAGTGCGATATAGTATCTCAAAACAAAACTCGCAGTGATTGACGTAGATAGATCTGTGGAACGTTCAAACATGGTTCGGCTTAGAGAGTTATACTCTTAACGCCACCGTCAGATTGTCGGCAATTCCACAAAGACCTGTGAGATCGAGTGCGTTGCGAATAAACAGTTTACTTGTTTTTCCACAAATCAACAGGCCACTACTACTGCTACTAGAACTAAAAGAAGAGGTATTTTGATAGTGGTAGCAGATCTTGAAAGTAATATTTTGACCAAATTAATAGGCACGAAGGAGCGTGTATTATGCAGTTCATTGTAAGCAAGCAAAGCCTTCAGAAAGAACTGGGTTTCGTCCAGGGCGTGGTAGAAAAGAAAAACACCATTCCAGTTCTTTCAAACATCCTGATTGAGTCGATTGGTGAAAGCACCATTAGAATTACCGGCACGGACCTGGATGTAACCATTCGTTGTGATATGGACGCGGAAGAGATTAGTGTTCCAGGCGCGATCTGTGTGCAAGCAAGAAAGCTTTTTGAAATAGCAAGGCTGCTGCCTGACGCTCCAGTCACTTTCAAGAGAGAAGACAACGATTGGGTTACTGTCAAATGCGACCGGGCAAACTTCAAAATGGTAGGGGTGGCCAAGGATGCATTTCCCGAAGTTCCAACGTTCAAGTCTGCGCCTATAAAGATTCCGGCTGGGGTCTTGAAGGAATTGATTGACCGAACCATCTTCGCGATAACGCAGGAAGAGTCCCGCTATACGCTTTCCGGTGCGAAGTTTATTCTCGATCAGGCAGGGGCCAAGATGGTGACTACTGATGGTCACCGGCTCGCGTACGTGGAAAGAAAAGATGTGAGTACGAATGGCGGTAAAGAGACAATCGATACGTTAATACCTCGTAAGACGCTGGCGGAGTTAACAAAGCTAACGGCGGGTTACGAAGGTCAGATTAGTTTGGGGATGGATGAAAATCATATCTATTTCGAAGTTGGCTCAAGACTTTTGATCTCGCGCATGTTATATGGCCAGTTTCCGAATTACGAAATGGTTATGCCGAAGAACAACGACAAAGTGGTGGAATTCGATGGTAGTCTTCTGAATTTGGCGATCAGGCGGGTGGCCTTGATGGCAGACGAGCGATCTCACTCAATCCGGTTTCATCTCGAGCCAAATCAGTTAATAATCAGTTCACAGAACGCCGAAGAGGGAGAAGCCCGCGAGACCCTTCAAGCCGAATACAGCGGTGAAGAGACCGACATTGGATTTAATGCCCAGTATTTGCAGGACTTCCTTAATGTGATCGGAGACGGGAAGGTTGCCTTTGAGTTCCGAGATGGGAACTCGCAAGCTCAACTGCGCCCCACGGCGGGAGGGGAGTATGACTATAAATACGTCGTAATGCCAATGCGTATTTGATTGGTTGGTGGTGCCCGTCGGACACAGCAGCAGCAGAAAGACAGAAGAGAAACAAACCAGAATTTCTATTGGCTCTGATGAATCGAAAGCGCTCCTCCAATGTGAATGGTGGGAGCGCTTAATTTTTCCTCAAATGAAGTTTTGTCTAGTGGGATGATTCAAACCCCTCGTGGACCCGTATGCTAGAATTGACCCATGATCCTTGAGGCTATTGAGGCACATGATTTCCGCAATTTGAGTGGAAAGATAACCTGGGGACATGGGCTGAATATTATTTACGGGAATAATGGTCAGGGCAAGACAAACTGGCTGGAAGGTATCTACCTACTGTCCCGAACGAAATCGTTTCGCACACAGCATCTGCGTGAATCCATCAGATTCGGTCAGGCAATGGCGTTCATAAGGGGCGAAGTCTGCAGCGGATCAGACCTCCGACGAGAACTGCAACTCACACTCAAAGACAATACTAAATCGATTTCAGTTAACGGTAAGAGAGAATCCTTGCCCAGATATTTAAGTCAGCTTCAAGTTTTTGCTTTTACAGCGGCTGAAATGGATGTGGTGCGAGGGGTACCCGACGCTCGAAGACGTTTCATCGACCGCGGAGTAGTATCCTTACATCCGATCTATATCAAGACGGTTTCAGAGTACAACCGAGTGCTGAAACAGAAGAATAGAATCCTGCAGGACGCAGGCGAAACTGAATTGAGTTCAAGTCAAATGGATGACCTATTGGCTCCCTGGAACGAGCAACTCATTAAACTAGCGACCCAGATTCATAATTCTCGAACTGATTATATCGACAAAATAAACGCGGTGATCGAACGAGGTTTCTTCGAGCGTGGGGCGATCCAAATTCGTTATGTCTCATCACTTGAGGGCAAGGGTGATCTGAACGATTATGAATCCCTATTGCACCAGCGTTTGCGCCTGCGGAGGGATGCTGAGTTGGCGGCCGGTCGTGCCCTTATAGGTCCTCATCGGGATGACCTTGAGCTACTTTTAGACGGCCGCGAAATCAGGGTATATGGCAGCGCAGGCCAACAACGTAGCGCCTTGTTATTATTAGACTTAGCGGCAATTTCACTGTATAATTCATGGCATGGCGATAACCCTCTTTTCCTCATCGATGATGTGGATGCAGAACTGGATGAAAAAAGGATAAAGCAGCTTTTGGAATACCTTGAAGGCCGGACTCAGACGTTCGTCACAACCTCAAAACGAAACCATGTAGAGATGTTTCTATCAAGGGCTAGTGTCTACCGCCTTAGGGACGGTGAAGTTGTGCCGGGCGAACCGGAGCGCGATTCCTTTTCGGCGGTTCTCGCCTAAGGCGGAGACGCTTGAGCTTCTCGAAGAGATTAGTATTTATTCAACGGACGGAGTTGGGCCGCAACGACTAACTGAAGGGAACAGATTGGCAATAGCAGTAACAGACAAGAAGGGGCAGTCCTACGACTCCTCCTCCATAATGATTCTTGAAGGGCGAGATGCCGTTCGTAAGCGGCCCGCGATGTATATCGGCTCGACTGGAGAACTAGGACTTCATCATCTGGTTTATGAAGTAGTCGATAATTCAATAGACGAAGCGCTCGCCGGATACTGCGACACAGTCGAGGTGACCATCCATCTCGACAACTCGATAACGGTCATTGATAACGGGCGTGGAATTCCGGTTGACGAAATCAAGAAAGAAAAAAGATCAGCCGCTGAAGTGGTAATGACGAAGCTTCATGCCGGCGGAAAATTTGATTCCAATGCTTACAAGGTTTCCGGCGGCCTCCATGGTGTAGGTGTTTCCTGCGTTAACTTTCTTTCAGAGACACTGCGACTTGAGATATGGCGAGACAGTGCAACATACGAGCAAGAGTATGTTCGCGGCGTTCCGGTTGTGGCATTAAGGCAGACCGGAAAGACCAGGAAACGCGGGACCAAAATCACTTTTAAACCGGATAGCCAGATCTTTGACCACACAGAGTTTAGTTTTGACAAGTTGTCGGAGCGTTTGCGCGAAAAGGCTTTCCTCAATAAGGGCATTCGCATCACGATTAAGGACGAGCGCGAAGCGCCGGAGCGTTCGCACGAATTCTACTACAAGGGCGGAATAGCGGAATTTGTCAAACACCTGAATAAGAACAAGAGCATTCTTCACGACAAGCCGATCTATTTTGAGAAAGAGAGCGAGAGTCTCTCGATAGAAGTAGCAATCCAATACAATGATGGCTACGACGAAAAGGTTTATTCGTTTGCCAATAACATTAACACCGTGGATGGAGGCTCACATCTTTCGGGATTCCGCTCTGCGTTTACTCGAACGATCAACGCTTACGCACAATCATCCGGCCTGGCAAAGAACTTCAAAGGCTCTCTAACGGGGGACGATGTGCGTGAGGGTCTCGTTGCTGTGATCTCGGTAAAACTGCCCCAGCCTCAATTTGAAGGACAGACTAAGGGCAAGCTTAATTCCGACGTGAAAGGCGCCGTCGAATCGTTTTTGAACGAGCGGCTAACCGAATTCTTCGAACAGAATCCAACCGTAGCCAGGAAGGTTGTCGGCAAGTCTCTCGATGCGGCCAGAGCACGTGAAGCGGCGCGCAAAGCCCGTGAGATCGTGCGAAAGGGCGCGATGGGCTCAACAATGCTGCCCGGTAAACTGGCCGATTGCCAGGAGCGAGACCCGGTACTATCTGAGATATATATCGTCGAAGGCGACTCGGCCGGCGGATCAGCTAAACAGGGACGCGACCGCAAAAACCAGGCGATCCTTCCCTTAAAGGGCAAGATTCTAAATGTCGAGAAAGCTCGGTTCGACAAGATGCTCGGCCATAGCGAGATTAAGTCGCTGATCACAGCGTTGGGGACCGGAATCGGCAAAGAGGACTTTGATGCCAGCAAGCTGCGGTATCATAAAATAATTCTAATGACCGATGCGGATGTCGACGGTTCGCACATCAGAACACTGCTTCTCACCTTCTTTTATCGCCAGATGGCAGAGTTGGTCGAGAAGGGCTATGTCTACATAGCACAGCCGCCCCTGTTCAAAGTCAAGCGAGGCAAGAAAGAGGAATATATTAAGGATGAAGGTTCGATGATCCGCTATCTGATGCGCATGGCAACTGCGGACATGACCGTAAAGTCAGTAGGGGCAGAGGAAGTCATCGAAGGTAAGGAGTTAGCACGATCGCTTGAGAAGATGGTCGATTTCAAAAACTACTGCGAGCGAGCTGCGCGCAGGATTGGAGGCGACCTTCATTTGCTCCAAACACTGCTTGAAGCCTTCGGCGGAAGGAAGGGCGTATTGCGGCAAGAGGGCACAACCCTTCGCAAGATTTTTCAGGATGGTGATCTGATGGCCCGCATCGAAGGGGTGCTGGCTGAAGCAGGTTATAAGACAGAACTCTCACCTGATGAAGAGCACGGGCTATTCGCAATTGATACGACTACCAGCTCAGGTATTAATCTTTCGATCGACTGGAATTTTGCCAGCTTTGTTGAGGTTCAAAAAGCCGTTGAACTCTTTACCTTGCTGGAGGACAAACTAGCCGCGCCTTTCATCACGGGAGCGAATGGCACGAATGAAGAGATCCCAACGCGCGAGGCCCTGCTCGAAAAGGTTTTGGCTGCAGCGAAAAAAGATTTGTCGATTCAGCGATATAAAGGACTAGGAGAAATGAATCCCGAGCAGCTCTGGGAGACGACGATGAATCCGGAGAAACGGACGCTACTTCAGGTCAGAATCGACGACGCGGTGGAAACGGACGAGATGTTTACCGTGTTGATGGGTGACGCTGTCGAGCCGCGACGCAAATTTATTGAGGACAACGCGCTGGACGTTAGAAACCTTGACGTTTAAGCTTTTTTTGCCCACCACAGGACGGCGATTGGGCCGGATCCTCATTATATCGACTGGCGCGAAACCGCGAGAGCTTCAGCGGTGTTCCAGGACGAATGCCGGCTTTACGAGCCGCGATCTCTACCTGCATATACACGGTATCCACTCCTTCCAGATCGGGTAAAAGTAATCCCCGATGCAATCCAAGCTCATCTTCGACGATTACTCCGTAAACCGCCGGATCGAGATCAGCAAAGCCAGCCGGCTCAGGCGCCGAGAGCACATCCACGGAATATCGCAGGTTAGGTAATTCGGCAGCTGACACCGGGGGGAAGCGCGGGTCGCGCGCGGCCGAATTGATCGCATTGGCGATCAATTCCTCGGCCAGGGTCGCTTTCACAGGCTCGATGGTTCCGACGCAGCCCCGCAGTTGTCCTTCATGTGTCTTAAGCGAAACAAAGCATGAGGCACGCGCCCGGAGCATCTCTGAAGCATTCCCGGGCGGTTGCAGTTCAGTACCATCGAGCACGAAAGTTTCCACCGCTGCTCTGGCAAGAGCCGCCGGATTCTCACCTTCGGCAGCACGATTGGTGGCGTAATCCTCCTCCAACGAAACCCGTTCCTCGTGGCTAGTGCTGCCAGCCGCCGCCTTGTTGTTTGTCAATTGCCCCACAAGGTAACCAACCCCAAAAGGCGCTTCATAATGCAAGACCTCGCAGGCCATGGGCAAGCCGCGCGTCGCTCCCAATGCAACCAGCATCGAGCGATAGCCGCATTCGCCGGCTGTTCTCCGCAGGTCTTGATCTATATTGATAATTCGCTCCGGAACGTTGCAGCGCAGCGCGTCAACAACTTCTTCATCAAAGATGTAAGCGGTAGGATTGAACCCGGCTGGTGCCTCGGGAGTGAGCCGATGGCTCAAATCACCACTAGCAAGGATCGCGACCGGCCGGCCTACCTCCATGATCGCTTTCCCAAGGCACGATCCGAAACGCAGATGGTCGTCGTTTGGAAGGAAACTATAACCGAGGGGAACCAGGCGCCCGTTCCAGCCATTGCGATACAGAAAGTAAAGTGGAACCGTTGTTCCATGGTCCAGGTTGCAGTTTGCTATGCCCCGAACCTGGTACTTCTCATCAGCGGCAACTCTGGTTATTGCGTTTAGCAACTCTCCATCGAGCGCTGCTTCCAACTGCGTGTCAGGCGCGCGGAAGTCCGCAAAATTTCCGTAAAGCTGCGCATCCTGGTAAGCAATAAAGGCGTCTTTTGCGAGCGGAGCGTGAGGTGAAATCAGCACGACCGTTTCCGCTCCCGATGCGATGATGCGGTTGGTCAGTTCCGCCATCGCGTCAATTGACCGTCGCACCTCTGCGATCGAGTCACGGCCCACCTCGGGAACCATTATCGGCGGATGAGGAGCAATGCCGGAGAAAACTATGGGACTAACGTTTCCCATTTTGGCTCCCTCCACTAGGAACGACGACTCGCCAGCCGGTCAGCCAAAGAACCGTCATGCTCAAAAAGATAGTAACGCTCTGGAAACACGATCTATCAGGGAAAGCTCGGGTAGTTTATCACGGTGCTCTTAGTGGCTTAAGCCTGATTGCTCGCGACACCCTGGCGCACTATGATGGATAGAGAGTCCTACCACCACGCGGGCAGCCCGTGTTGACGCGTTTGCTGGGAAGTGCGCCGCACAAACAGAACGTTATGGAACTCGTTGATGTGTTGATTGTTGGAGCAGGTCCTGCGGGATCGTTTGCGGCCGAACTACTCGCGCGGGGCGGTGCGCGCGTAGCCCTGTTTGACGGGCGCCCCGAAGGAGAACCCAAGGCTTGCGGCGGCGGTGTCACCGCAAAAGCCTTGAAGGCTTGGCCACACCTGCTAAACGCTGTCGGTCGTACGGTCGACGAGCTTGAGATGTATTCACCATCCGGCAAGCGCCTTCATCTAAAACTCGATGAGCCTTTTGCGATCTATTCGCGGACCGCATTTGATTCGTATCTGCGTGAGCGTGCCAGGGAAGCGGGGGCAGCAGTTTTATCTCAAAAAATTTCAGCGAGAGGAATCAAAAGGACCGAACAGGGTTGGATTGCATCAGGGCCGAGCGGGGCCGAATGGAAGGGAACAATGTTGATCGGCGCGGACGGCGCTGGCAGCGGCATAGGACGGATGCTGGCAGGCGCACTGCCGCCATCTGAAATGGAAGTGGCTTTTGGGTATCGCGCACCGTTGCCGGAGAGTGGAAAAGCACCAACTGTCGTCGCTTTTCTGCCAGGATGGGTTGGTTATGCGTGGGCTTTTCCCCGCCTGGATCACATCTCTTTTGGTATTGCGACTACGCAAGACGCTTTTGAGCATCAGCCTCTGGACAAGCTGCTGTGGGATTTCATGCTCGGATACTACCGTCAGCGTGAAAATCCGAAAGCGAATCTATGGACCAGCCGCAAGAGTGATCAAACGCGCGATGAACGAATTAGAAACTTACTGACCGCTACGGCAGAGCGCTATGCTGCCCGTATTCCGGGCCTTAATGATAAGACGTGGGATACGAGACGCGTTTGTGATGAAGGTTGGGCGCTGCTCGGAGACGCGGCCGGCTTTGCCGATCCGGTTACCGGGGAAGGAATCTATTACGCATTGCGCTCAGCGGAGCTGCTGGCCGAATGTTTTCTTGCCGGCACGCCACTGGACTATGAGCAACGCTGGCGCCAAGACTTTGGCCGCGACCTTAAGCGGGCCTCGCAGATGCGTCCGCGATTCTATGGCAATTTTTGGGGAGCGCCGTTCACTGAAAGAATGATCGAGTTTGCGCGGGGACATCGTGGCATCAAACGCGTACTGGGTGATCTTGTCGCCGGCGAGCAAGGATATGTTGATCTAAAGAAAAAGCTTGCCCGGAATGCGCTGAGGCCCTTGTAAGGGATGCCGGTTAGGACGGCATCAGGGCGCCAGACGTGCGACCGACCAGGTGCCGTCAGCCTGTCGCTCATACAAAATTCGGTCGTGAAGACGGTTCGGACGTCCCTTCCAGAACTCGATTCGCGCCGGCACCAGGCGATAACCACCCCAATGATCCGGACGCTCTACGGGACGTTCACGGTAAAGCTCATTTAACTCGCTAAAGCGTTGTTCAAGCACTTCGCGGCTTTCAATACGCTGACTCTGCGGAGAAGCTAACGCGCCAATCTGGCTTTCGCGAGGCCGGCTCTGGAAATACTCGTTAGACTCGGCAGCCGAGGTTCTCTCAACCTTTCCCTCGACACGCACCTGCCGCTCTAGCTGGGGCCAGTAAAAAACGAGCGCGGCGAAAGGGTTTTCATCGAGGTCGCGGGCTTTAACGCTTTTATAGTTTGTGAAAAACACAAAGCCTCGTTCATCCACTTGTTTCAGAAGCACCAATCTAGCTGAGGGCTTTCCTTCTCTTGTGCACGTAGCCAGTGTCATCGCCTCGGGCAAAGCAATCCCCGCTTTAAGGGCGTCGTCGAACCACTGACGAAACTGTGTGATGGGATCGTGAGCAACGATCTTCTCGTCCAGCATTTCCTTCACTTGATGGTCCTGGGATTGGTCCATGATATTTGGATTGGATCAGTCGGTTGAGGCTTGGGTGTAGGGTGCCAGCCGCTGTCGCAATTCTGCGGGAATGGGAACAGTTTCAAATGTATCACGCCGAACCGCGGCGAGGACGAAATGAGCATCCGCGATAAGAGTGTCTTCGCCTGTGCGGCGCACTTCAAAATTCAAAGCCATCGACTTGTTTCCAAACCTGCCGACGTAAACCGAGACCCCCAACAAATCATCCAGCTGCGCCGCGTGACGAAAATCGCATTCGAGATGTACCCGCGGCAGCCAAATGTCCAGTTCGTCAAACATCACACTGTAGGGTAGTCCCACGGCGCGGAATAGCTCTGTCTCCGCAAATTCGAAAAATCGAATGTAGGCGCCGTAAAAGATAATACTGGCTGCGTCAACGTCGCCCCAACGCACGCGCTCTTCAATTGTGAATTTGCTGTGCAACACGAGACCTCATATGAAATACCGATATTAAGCCACAGATGAACACTGATCACCACGGATTCAAACACGGCGAAATAACCCAGGAGATCATTGAAGGCTTCTACGAAGTCTATTAGGAACTAAGGCATGAAAACGATTATTGAGCCACAGATGGACACTGATCAGAGCGGATTTAAACACGCAGAAATAAGCTGAGATTATGGAGGTCGCTTCGAAGTCTACCAACGAGGGCTTATCGACAAATTGAGATGAGCGTAGGTTTTGTGGCCAAAACGTCGGGGGTTTTACCTCGGAAATGATGGTCGGCGGTTGTATCCTTCTTGAATTAAAAGCTGCCAGGACAAGTTCCTCACAAAGCCCAACTTCTCAATTACTTGCGCGCTACACATATTGAAGTGGGTTTGCTCCTGAATTTTCTGGGTCGCGCCAATGTTAAAAGACTCATCTTCGATAATCCCAGAAAATTATCCGTGAAAATCCGTGTCAATCTGTGGCCGCTTTCCTAGTGGTAAGAAACTACGCTTCTACATCGCGCAAAAACTTCACCAGCGCCTGGTTGAATTCTTGTGGGTTTTCAATATTGGAAACATGCCCGGCACCTTCGACGACTTGCATGCGTGAGCCGCCAATCTCGCGGTGCATGATTTCCGCGTCTGCCACAGGGGTGAGCGCGTCTTCGCTGCCGACCAGGATTAGGGTGGGAGCGATAATGCGCGACAGGAAAGAGGTCTGGTCCTGACGCTCCGCCATTCCGCGAAGCGTTGCCGCAGCCCCTTCGGGAGCTGTTTCAACTATCATTTTCCGCACGCGCTTGACGATCTCCGGACGCTTGGACACTGTTTCGGCCGCCAGCAGTTTAGGTAGAAGTGCGTCAGCGATTCCTTCCATTCCTTCTTGCAACGCCTTTTGTGCCTCCTTCTCGCGGTTCTGTTTTGCTTCTTCTGTATCTGCTTGAGCGCGCGTATCAGCGAGCACGAGTGAGCGAACTCGCAAAGGAAAGAGACGATAAAAGGCGAGCGCCACGTAGCCGCCCATGGATAATCCGCCGATTGTTGCTCGCGATATATTAAGAGTTTCGAGCAGAGAAGCCACATCGCCAGCCATGCGCTGCATAGTAGCTGGCGATTCGGTAACGGCGCTTTCGCCATGTCCGCGCAAGTC
>Ga0136623_10000115_pt1 | contig 19600 bp, 16 predicted proteins | sample AntDrymUQ4492106_2_FD_104656 | JGI IMG/M metagenome (GOLD analysis project Ga0136623, IMG submission 104656) | Polar desert sand microbial communities from Dry Valleys, Antarctica - metaG UQ449 (21.06) | ecosystem: Environmental > Terrestrial > Soil > Desert | place: Antarctica: Dry Valley...
ACTCAGAAGTTGTGATGATCTTTTATCTCATTGTGGGTCTGACGTTAGTGATTGAAAGAAGAGCAAGACTCAATAATTTGTAAGAATTGAGTCCGGTGCGAAACCCATCTGCTCCAGGCGATCGCGGGTTTGCTCGATCATTTCCGCTGAGCCGCAGATTAGGGCGATCGGTGACGACAGTGAGGGCAGTACGTGATCTAGCAGCGACTGGACATAACCGGTAGGACCCGACCAATCGTGTCCGTCAGGCCTTGAGATCACCTGGCGTAATTCCACACCTGCATCCTCCCAGCCTTCCGTTTCATCTCGATAACAGAAATGATCGGGCGTGCGCGCACCGTAGAGCACCACCAGTTGGCCAAAGTCCTGCTTGCGTTTAATCACATGGCGCAGTGCGGATCGCAGGGGAGCGACACCGGTGCCCATTGCTACGAAGACAAGGTCTTTCTGCTTCTGTTCATCGAGCCCAAAGCCATGGCCCACCACGTCAACCAGGCCAATTCTCTCCCCCGGTTTCATATCGAAGATGCGATCGCTGGCGCCTATCGTTTGCTTTACCAGGACCTCCAATTCCGGATCATCAGGCGCACTCGCGAAAGCAAAATAAGCCGGGGCTTCTCCATCTACTTTCAAAACTGCCACCTGGCCGGGCACAAACGTTACGCCATGGACCCCTCGGGCATCTTCCGGCATGAGATCAAACGACCGCGTAGCGCGAGCTTCGTCGCGAACATTGGTGATCATCAGTGAACGCATGTTCCTGGTCTTAACTCCGGCCCACTAAAGTGCGGTTCTCGCAAGTGTAGCAAACCTGACGCAGAATTCGGGATCGCAGTGCTACAATAGGTCCTCGACAACTAACTATTGAGACTAATAACCATGGCAAAGCGCTCGCGCCTCTTACGAATACAAGCTGCCAGCCTGGCTGCAATCGCGGTTTTTGCAATCGTCGCTTTCTGCGCCGGCACTCTTACCGCCCAATCCGGCAGGCGAGTGCCGAAGTCAAAGTCTGCTCCTCCACCCGAGCCGCAATCCGTTCCCGCCGAGACGAAGCCTGCGGAAAAAGCGAAGCCCACGCTGTCGCTCATCGTTGGCATCAATCGGGATTTGAGTTTCCTAAACATACCCTCGTACTTTTCTGACAGCGTCTTGCGGGCTTGTGTGGATCGGCTCGACGATTATCCGTCAGTCGAAGTTGACGTTGCGCCTCGTGACGTGAACCGCGGCGAAGCAGCGAAGCGAGCCAAGGCTGAGAAGGAAGCTTACGTTGTCTGGCTTAATTTGCGGGAAGATTCAATGAGTGATGGCGGCAGAAGTAATTTTAGCGACATTTATATTCAATACGTGGTATTTACTCCGCAAACTGCAAAAGTCGCGACCAGCGGGCAAACCTACCAGCAATCATTTCGTAGCGGTGGGGTGATCGGACTGCCGAGGACATCAGGCGCAGCAAGTGAGTATGCGTTAAAGCAGGCTGCGCGAGAGGCTGCAGAGCGGATCCTTGCAGCAATTAAGAGCCACATGCCAGGAGATCGTGTACCTGGATAGTTATTCTCCCCGCCTAGCGAGCCTCATCGTAGAGTTGATCAATCACGCTTCGGTACTTTTCATCAATCACTCGCCGTTTCACTTTTAGTGTGGGCGTCAGTTCCCCACCTTCGATCGTAAATTCGTTTTCCAACAAGGCTATCTTCTTAACCCGTTCATACTGAGCCAGGTCGTAAGTTAGGCCGGCAATCTGGCGTTCAAGCAAGTCGATTATGCGTGGATTGTGGCAGAGTTCCGCATGATTGGTGGCTTTGATTCCTTTCATCTGAGCATAAGAATCAATTTGCTGCCAGTTGGGCACAATCAAGGCTGCCGGAAACTTGCGCCCGTCGCCGATTAGCACAACCTGGTTAACAAACCGCGACCCTTTGATCATCTGCTCGAGAGGTTGCGGCGCAATGTACTTCCCACCGGAAGTTTTGAACAGCTCCTTCTTGCGATCCGTGATGCGCAGAAAGCCGTCCTGGTCGATCGTACCGATGTCACCGGTCTTAAACCATCCGTCCTCCGTAAAAACTGCTTTGGTCGCTTCAGGTTTGTTGTAGTAGCCGCGCATTACGTTGGGGCCGCGAGTTTCAATCTCTCCGTCCGAAGCAATCCGCACTTCGACGTTTCTGATCGGCTTACCGACTGTTCCAATACGGTTTTCCTCCAGTCTTCCCGCCGTAATCACTGGGGAAGTTTCTGTGAGGCCGTAGCCTTGAATAATTGGAATGCCCGCGCCGAGATAGATGTAGCCAAGCTCTTCAGGCAGTGCTGCTCCTCCGGAAACGAGCAGTCGAATGCGACCGCCGAAAGCTTCTCGCCACTTGGAGAAGACGAGCCGGTTGGCCAGCCGGTGTTTGAGCGTCAGCCCAAGGGGCACCGGCTTTCGATCAACCGCGAATCGCGCGTAGTCCTTGGCAACTGAAACGGCCCAGGAAAGCAAGGCACTATTAATTTTTCCTTTAGCAGCAACCCGCTCCTTGATTCGCGTATAAATCTTTTCGAATATGCGCGGTACTCCTACCAAAATTGTCGGTCTCACTTCGCGCAGATTCGCACCAATCGTGTCCAACGACTCCGCATAGTAAACAGCCATTCCCTGGTAGAGGTACATGTACATTGCCTGCCGTTCAAAGATATGCGAGAGAGGCAGCACGGAAAGAACAGTGTCATTCTCGTCAAACGAGAGGTGGGCGGATGAATCGATCAAGTTTGACACGAGATTTGAATGCGTGAGCATTACCCCTTTGGGTTCGCCCGTGGTGCCCGAGGTATAAATAATCGTCGCCAGCTCCTCAGGCTCTGTTCCTCGCGTCAAATCATAGATCAGGTTTGGTTGTTCTTCTGCCAGAATCTGTCCGCGCTGCTCAAGCTCGGAAAGAGCAATTCCCTCGTTTTCCTGCACCCCTTCACCATCAAAGAAGACCACCTGCGCGACTGCGGGGCACTCTTTCAGGACTTCTCTGATCTGCAGAAACTTCTCGTGGTTGGATACCACCAGGACACGCGAACCGGAGTCTTTCACAATATAACGGACCTGATGTGGTGTTAGCGTGGAATAGATTGGGACATCGATGGCGCCAGCAAACAGGCAACCAGCGTCCATCAGGGTCCATTCGGCACGGCTTTCAGAGAGCAGCGCGACGCGATCACCGCGGCGTACGCCAAGCGCATAGAGACCTGCGGCAATGCGGCGTACACGCGCCAGCATTTCGGTGGAGGAGATCGATACCCAGCGACCATCCTTTTTATAGTTGAGTGTATCCGCGCGTTTGTGTGATGCTGCGATCCGCTCAAACACTTCGACCAACGTCGTTGGATCGTCGGCGGTCAAAGGCGGGCGCGCTGGTCGTGTCACGCGCAAGTCAGTCATCGGCTGTGGGATTGAATTCACCTCGCGCTGACTCCATTGAGGAAAATGTCAAGCACTTGATCGGCCAGGGGCGCTAATTTGTACCGGCGCTTTGAAAGGATCCAGTTGGTCGCCATCTCATCAAGGGCGCCGAAGAGAACCTTGGCAACCACCTTTGCATTCAAATCCGCACGAAATACACCTGCGTGCTGGCCCTCTTCAATAGCCGCGCGAAGCAGACCCAGATACTCGGCAAAGCCGGCGGCGGAAAACTCTTCCATGAACTTGGTCGAGCCTCGCAATTCCACCTGGAAGACTACGGCGAGGTCGCGATCCGCCCCGAGTCGTTCCAGGTGGAGCGTAGCGATGCGTCGAAGTTTCTCGCGCGGATCCGAAACCCCTTGGAGTTGCGCTCGCCCGTGCGCTATCCCCTCCTCCATACTGCGATCGAAGATGGAATGAAGTATGTCTTCCTTGCTCTTGAAGTAGAGGTAAACCGTACCATCGGCGACTCCGGCTTCGCTGGCTATGTCTGCCACCTTGGAATTGAAATATCCGTTGCGGGCAAAAACTGTGATCGCTGCGCGCAAGATCGCTTCGCGCTTGTCGGCGACCAGGGGGCGAATTGAATTGAGTGAACGGGCAGATCGCATTTGATTTCCGATTTGTGATTTCTGATTTTAGATTGCCAAGACCTTGGCGACTCGAATAGTTAGCTAACCCGGAGCCGGCGAAAATCAAAATCGCAAATCCACAAATCTAAAAACTACCGTGACTGAATGAACATTCACTCAGTACTACCTGCAAGCCTAACGCGCTCGAAAGAATTCTGCAAATATGAAGGGAAAGTCGTAAGAAAACCTGCGAAATCCTGATGATTGTTCCTTTAGTCGCCCGATTAATCCTTCGACTTTGAGTCACCGTCGATGATGCGCTCCTCTTTGAGTAGGCTGACGGCGTTGTCACTCGCGAGAGCTTGCCCGCCCAAACGCAACTCTTGCACGGGACGGCCCAGCTCAATTCCCAGCGTTCGAAATAGTTTGGCAATGCGGTAATTGATATCGCTCCTGATCTGTGGATGACGGCTGGGTTCGCGCGTCCATACCAATAAACGAAAATCAAGCGAGTAGTCGCCAAACTTCAGAAACTGAACTCTCGGCGGCGGATCTTCTAACACTCTGTCCACGCCTTCGGCGGCCTCAAGCAGAGTTTCTTTGACGACCTCGATGTCGGAGTTGGAGGCAACGCCCACGGGAATAGAGATGCGGGCGCGAGCATCGCCATAAGACCAATTAATCACACTCTGACTAACGAGCTTTGAATTGGGAACAATAATCGCAATACGATCGTTGGTGTAAACAATCGTAGTCCGCAGTCGAATGGTCTGCACGTCACCTTCGTCTTCACCGATGGTGATTCGATCGCCAACGCGAATTGGTCGCTCGAAAAGCAGAATGAACCCCGAGGCGATGTCGGCTGCGATGTACTGCAAACCAAAACCAATGCCAACTGAAAGAGCAGTGAACACGACGGCGATCGATGTGAGGTCTAAACCGAAAGCCTGCTTCAGCGCTGCGAGCAAACCAATGGTGATCAGAAAATAGTTTGCGAGGCGGGCGACGGTGTAGCGGATGCCGGGATCAAGATTAGCTCGAGCGGCAATGCGGCGCTCCAGTAGGGAGCTGACGAAACGCGCGAGAATTAGGGCGACCAGAAACACGACGAGGCCAAGCATTACACTGGTAGCCGAGACCTCGATGTTTCCGACCCTGAACTTGTGATTAAGATAGGACCAGACGTGTTTTAAAGCGCCTTCGTCCTGAACTGACAACAAGAACTGGAAGCTAAACTGTATGGCGGCGACAACTGCCCCAAACAACTTTGCAACGGTTAAGGTTGCCAGCAGCAAACAGCATCCCTCCAAAGAGTCGATATCTCACAGCATAATAACATTCCTATTAAGCGAGGGCCTTTCGGGCGATTTGCTTTATGGTCCTAACTTCAGTCTTTTCCATTGCCTCTAATGAGCAATGCACGAACGAAGTAACCGATAACGGGCGCGTGCTGAGTAGCGATTCACTCATGCAGCGAGTGATGAGTGGCCAGAACCCACCCGCTACCGAGTGTATGAAACTCAATTCTTGATGTTAAAAGGCTCGTGGGCAATCTCAAGGTCGGGAAGGTGGACCCTGTCCCCGCTTCAAGTTTGATAGCCACTCAGCAACGCCTTGGGAAATTGAGGTTCGACCACTTGCGAGCCATGTGCTTTTGGGGGGTGAGAGTTAATCGAGTTGTTAGGGTTTAACGATTCTTGTTTTCGTTGTACCAGCGGGGACAGGGTCCACCTTCTCGACCTCGAGATTGCCCACGAGCCTCTTAACATCAAGAATTGAGTTTTTCACACACCCTCTACCGCATGGTCCTCGGCTTACGGTTGATGTAATAACTAAGAGCGAGCAACAGCCAAGAACAGGTTGCGGCACTGTGCTAATGAACCGGCAGCCGTCAGATGAGTTCTATCACTTCAGCGCCAATTGTCCCGCCACTAATCTTCAACCGCGCGATAGTGACGGGAAGACTGAATCTCCTCGGACCGCCGCTGCCTGGGTTGACGTAGAGAACTCCTTTACGTTCCTCAACCGAAGGCTTGTGAGAATGACCGCTCACTACTACCTGAAAACCCGCGACTGCAGGACTCAGATCGATCTCCTTCACGTCGTGTAGCATGTAAATTGAGATTGACCCAACCTCCGTCACTTCCCAGGCAGGCAGTTGCGCGGCCCATTCCCCTTTGTCATTGTTCCCACGAACGGCAACGACCGGTGCAATGCCCTTTAAGGTTTCGAGCACCTCCGCACCGCCCACGTCCCCAGCGTGCAGAATCAGATCAACTCCCTTTAGCGCTTCAACCGCCTCCGGTCGTACGAGACCATGTGTGTCTGAGATGATTCCGATGAGTTGCTCCATCATCCTTTTGTCGCCCTCAAAGTTACTCGACTACTGTCGAGACCATCTTCAAGTAAATGGGCCGTCAGGAACCCACGACACAATGAGATTTGATTCGTCGCTGAGAAACTACTCGGGGGTTGGGTTGGCGGGTGGCCTATTTCGTTAATTGGCGGAGGGGACAGGACTCGAACCTGCATGACCTTTCGGTCGGCGGTTTTCAAGACCGCTGCACTACCAATTATGCGACCCCTCCGCTTTAGCGATGGAAAATAATATAACTCACTGGCAGGCTACGACAAAGCACGAACCGAAGGGCGCTTTTATCCGCTAGCTTCGGATTTTGAACTTGGAGCTTTGCGCTTTGATCTTTGTTTCCTGAATTTGCGATCTGAGTTGGAAACGTGTCACGATCTCTCCCATAAACAGCAAACAGTGGTCAGCAGTCAGCGGTCAGCAAAACAAAGCTCAAAGAACAAAGTTCCAAGAACCAGATTCAAATTTGATGCGCGTCACAATCGGTCAGATAAACACCACTAACGGCGATTACGAAGGCAACACTGCCCGTATCATTCGCGCGATTGAGCAGGGGCGGAAGGACAAGACGGATCTCGTCGTCTTGCCTGAGACTTGCATCCAGGGATACACCTCGCTGGACTGGTTTCTCGATCGCGACGTAACATGCCATGCTTTGGAGCCTCTGGATAAGATTATCGCTGCCACTGAAGGCCTGACCGCGATCGTCGGTACGGTGCGACCCACCGAAAACCCGACTGGCCGCAAGCTCTACAACTCAGCCGCAATCATTCGCAACAAACAGCTGGTCGGGTTCGCCGACAAAACCCTGCTACCCGAATACGACGTTTTTGACGATCCGCGATACTTTGAGCCCGCGCGTGAGCGTCGTCTATTCAATATAGAAAAATGTAATCTTGGCGTCGCTGTTTGCGAAGACTTTTGGAACGACAAAACCTTTTGGAAGGAGCGCCTATACGCCCACGATCCCGCGGATGAGTTGATTGATCTCGGCGCCAACGTGCTGGTTTCGATTAATGCGTCTCCTTTCAACAAAGGGAAAATGGCGGAGCGTCGCGCCATGGTCTCTCATCGAGCAAAGGGGGCCGGCATTCCCATCGTCTTCGTTAATCTGATCGGCGGCAATGATGGAATTATCTTCGACGGCGCCAGCATCGTTGCTGATTGCGATGGCAGGATTATCCTGCAAGCGCCGCCTTTCGAGGAGTTCTTTGGCACCGTTGATCTTGATTGCGGCGTGCTCGATGAGCGGTGCTTGCCTGGCGATGACAGCGAGACCATTCACCGCGCGCTAGTGCTCGGTATCTGCGATTACGCGCGGAAGAATCGCTTTAAGACAGCGGTCTTAGGCCTCTCTGGCGGAATCGATTCGGCCCTGGTAGCGGCGCTCGCGTGCGAAGCCTTGGGTGCGGAAAATGTACTCGGTGTAATGATGCCGTCGCCCTATTCGTCGCGGTCAAGTATTGATGATTCGCTGGCTCTCGCCAGCCGGGTCGGCATGAAAGTAACGGAACACCCGATCACGGAAGCTTTCCAGGTCTTGCTGAAACAACTACAGCTCTCCGCACCTGCCGGTGATGGCAATTCGCATGCGGCCGAGAACCTGCAATCGCGTTTGCGGGGAAATATTCTGATGACGATTTCTAACGCTGAGGGTCGCTTATTGTTATCGACTGGAAACAAGTCAGAACTGGCTCTGGGTTATTGCACTCTATACGGCGATACGAATGGAGGTCTAGCGGTCATTGGAGACGTGCTAAAAACAGAAGTCTATGCGCTGGCCCGCGATTTCAATCGCGAGAAAGAGATCATTCCGAATTCGATAATCGAAAAGCGCCCCTCGGCGGAACTGGCCCCCGGACAATTCGACGATCAGTCACTGCCACCATATGACAAGCTCGATCCAATTCTGCAGTTATACTTTGAAGAGAAAGCAACGCCCGAGGAGATTGTCGCTGCGGGAAACGAGCAAAGCCTGGTCTATGACATCCTGAATCGGGTGGAATCACCGGCGAACGAATTCAAGCGCCGGCAGTTACCTCCCACACTGATCATTTCGCGGAATGCGATCGGTATTGGTCGGCGCCGTCCAGTCACACATTCCTATCGGCGCACCCCGGAGAACAAATAAGGCTTCAACTTGAGCGCCGGCTGATTGTGGTACTGGTTGAGTTTCGCCCTTAACCTCCCGGTATCAATGCGATCGTAGCTGCGGCTCCGCCGCCCGATGTGAGGAAGCGGGTATTGAGGCTGTGCCAAAACTCAGAAATCCCACCAACGGAAGTTGGTGGAGTTTTCAACTGCGGCCTACAAACAGCGGTTCACCGACTTCTTGAATCGAGTTTTGACACAAGTTGTTTTCGACTTGCCAGCCAGGTGCCGGTTGAAGCAATATCGTTTTTGTTCCCCAACCTCTTTAGTACGATCCAATTTCGAGATAAGGTGTTGAAATGATGAGATTCAAGTCTTTAACCTTGCTACGCAAGATTTGCTCATTGTCGCTTGTCATCTGTTCATTAGTCTTTGCCGGATCCATTGTCAGTAATGCGCAAGGTCAGGACAAGAAGCCCAAGGTTTCTGAGGGCGAGGCCAAGGGAGCAAGCGCAATTAATTCAGCGCCTGACGCTGCTGCGAAGCTCGCGGCGGCAGGGGAGTTCGTTAAGAAGTATCCCAAGAGCCCTTTGCGGGCGGAAGTTTCAGGATATCTCGTGGGCCAAATTGATCAGGTCGGTGACGCCGCTCAGAAGCTGGCGCTCGCTGAAACCTTTCAGAAGACGTTTACGGGAGACAAGGAACAGGAAGCCATTCAGCCGGTAATACTCGATGCGTATCTTGCGGCGAAACGAACCGACGATGCCTTTACTCTCGCTGCGTCTATCTTGGCCAAGCAGCCGGAAAATGTTGTTCTGCTGACGCGGATGCTAATTGCCGGAACAGACGAAGCAAAACGGCAGAATCCAAAATACGCACCGCAAAGTCAGCAGTATGGCCTGAAGGCGATCGAACTGATTGAGGCGAATAAGAAACCTGCCGACATGACCGACGCAGCATGGGAGAACATTAAGGCACTGCTCCCGGCGCTATATCAAAATATGGGGATACTGTCGCTGGTAAGCCGGAACTCGGCGGAAGCTCAGACGAGACTGGAAAAAGCTGCCACGCTCAATCCTGCCGAGCCCTTCAACTACGTTCTGCTCGGCAGTATTGCTAATGACGAGTACCAGCAACTGGCGACGACTCATAAGTCGATGCCAAATGGGCCACAGAAAGATGAGGCACTGAAAAAGGCCACCGCAATGATGGATAAGGTGATCGATCTTTATGCCCATGCAGTCGGCGCAACTGATGGAAAACCGGAGTATCAGCAGATCCACGATCAGCTCATGCAGGATCTTACGCCCTACTACAAGTATCGTCACAACCAGTCGACCGAAGGACTCCAGCAGCTAATCGACAAGTATAAAGTGCCTGCTAAGCCTTGAAAGCTACTCGCGGCCAGTTTTGACTATCCTTAACCAGAGTTACGCAGCATAGCGGGAGTAAACTGACTTTACCTTCTCCAGAAAATCTCGTCGATCCACAATATGATAGAGCTTGACACTGCCTGATCCGCCCGCAAGCTTTTCCACCAGCTTTTCCAGAATCAAGAACTGATCGCGTTCAGTGATTCCTGCTGCATCCAGATAACCTGCGTGGCGCAGGCGCCGAATCAATTCCAGCAAGGTCAACCGACCCGCGAGCGTTCGCCCGCCGTGGGTGTGCGATCGGCTAACGAGGTATTGAATTAGCAGTGCCTCACTGTATGTGTCAGGTGCGAGAAACAGGCGTGAACTTTCTCGCTGCCATCCCTTGGCAAGACGGTTCGATCGACGAACTGCCCGCACCCCGGCGAATATCTCCGACCAATCCGTCTTCGGTTCCAGGCGTTCCAGGAAGGCGCGGGTCGCTTCAATGAGCCAGGTGTCCTCAGCGAAATCAAGCCGGTGGTTCAACGTAGCGAGCCAATCGAAAAAGACAGCTCGCTTGTAGGACTTCGCTTCAATGACCAGGAGTGCATCATCCTTCCTGGGTAGCGATTTGATTAGTAATCGACGCGCTGCGTCCGTTGCTTTACCGCCTTCAATGCTAAAAGTGTCGAGGCGCGCGTGCCACCGTTTTGCGTAGTTGCAGTAAGGACACCGTGGGTTTTTCTCTTCGCTGTCAAAGAAAGGTCGCATCGCTTCCGGTGCCGTCAACTCTGCTACGGAAGGAGCATAGCGCTTGATTTCGGAATAAGCGGTACGCGGTGCAAGGCCCATCTGGGCAGTGAAGATGTCGAAAATGCAGGCGAGACAGACCAGCGTGGAGTATTCCGTGACCATGCCTGGCGGGAAACCGCTGAAATCCAGTTCGCGACTCTTCCCGGTAGGTGGCACAGGCATTAAGAAAAGTCTGCTATTCAACGCGGCTCGGAAGCTGTTGAATTCGAATTAGAAGAAGGAACCGATTAAGGGCTGCCACAGATGAACACGGATAAGCACGGATAAGAACTGAAGATAAAGGATTCCATTTCCTGCTATATGAGCACCTCTTTTCGGCCTTTCTGTCGGTTCCTTCTGATCCGTGCTTATCCGTGTTCATCTGTGGCTGCGTTGGGTCACGTGATCGAAACAAGCGCAGGAACCAGGGCTTGACCAGTATGTCCTATAGCCAGGTCCAGTTCCGCTGCAATGTTGCCAGTTGCCTCCGTGAGTTTCTTGAAGTCAAAAAGATTGGCGTCAAGCAGATGAGAAGGCACAACGTTGCCCAATGCGGTAAGCATGGATCCGCGAATATGTGGCATCTCAAGTTCCAATTCGGCTATCAACCTGTTGATGCGCGCACGTTTCAGATTTGACTGGGAGCCACATAAGTCGCACGGGATTATGGGAAAGCCGCTTGTCGCCGCGAATGCGGCGATATCTGATTCGCGACAATACGCAAGCGGCCGGATAACTGTGTTGCGTCCATCGGTCGACCGAAGAATAGCGGGCATCGCCTTGAGCGTCCCGCCGTAAAAGACGTTCAGCAAGAAAGTAGCGATGATGTCGTCGGAGTGGTGGCCGAGCGCAATCTTGTTGCAACCCTCCGCGACCGCAATGTTGTACAGCGCCCCACGCCGTAGACGGGAGCAAACGGCGCAATAGGTCTTTCCTTCGGGAACCAGACGCTTAACTATCGAGTAGGTATCGCTCTCAACAATACGGAAGGGAACTCCACGGCTGGTGAGATACTCAGGCAGAACATTGGCCGGAAAGCCCGGCTGTTTCTGATCGAGATTCACGGCCAGCAGCTCGAAATTCACCGGAGCGCGTTCTCGCAGATCCAACAATAAGTCGAGCAAGGTATAACTGTCCTTGCCCCCTGATAGGCAGACCATTACCCGGTCACCATCCTGGATCATCCCAAAGTGATCAATTGCTTCACCCAGGCGGCGAAGCAGCTTCGTTTTAGTTCTATTTTCAACCGGCATAGTCCTGTTATTGTCCCGTTAATGGGCTCCTACGTTTCCAAGTATGAGGATGCCACGTCAATTTGTGTCTGACAACATCAGACGGATCTACTTTTCTTGCGTCTTTTCAGATCCGCGTTCATTCGCGTTAATCCGCGGCTGATTTCGAACTTTGCACGTAAGAAACTAGGCCTAAAGTGCTGAGCGAAAGAGGGGCTTTCATCGGATTACGACGATTATGCTAGTAAACCGCATTACCTCTCTACCTATGCCAGAGGATTGAAGTGGGAGATTACATTTTCATTGCAAGCTAGACAGTCCCCAGTCACTTTGTCTATCATGTAAACCCGCCTTTTGGGCGGCGCACCAATCAGCTAGCCATCAACGCTAGTGAACAATCCACTGACAGGGAGTCAAGCGTCGTTTTGTTGCTCTTACACCCCGATGGCACCTGTGACTAAACTTACCGCTCCCTCAATTACGGAGGTTAAAAATGTTAAGGATAGGAAAGAACGCTAAGGATCAAGACGAACAAGAACATTCAAGCGATAAGCAGGAGGTGTCACACTCAGCTCCCCGAACCTATTCTTCTTATCAAGGAACGAGTGGAGAAGCAAAGCCAGCCTCGGAATATTCTTCAGGGGCCGGTAAGGCGATTTCTGAAAGCGAGAACCTGGCGCGCGAGATCAAAGAAGGCACGCTTAGCGGCTTTGTTGGCGGTGGCACGCTGGTCACCGGTGAGGCAACATTCAAAGCCATGCTGCGGGTTGACGGCCACCTTTCAGGAAAGATTAGTTCCACCAGTGGTACCTTGATTGTGGGCGCAAATGGCGTCGTCGATGCCAATATTGAGGTCGCAGTTGCGATTATCCACGGCACCATCAATGGCGATATTATTGCTACTCAACGCCTTGAATTGGGCCGGGCGGCGAAAGTGAACGGAAATATTCAAACCCCGTCGTTGATGATTGAACAAGGCGGCATCTTCGAGGGCAGTTGCAAGATGGTTCAGATGAGCGCCGCTGCAGACAAGAACAAGAAAGACCAGAAAGAAAATCAAGCGTTCGATAGCATCAAGTCAGTCAGCACGGATGTCGCGCCGAAGCCGACTAACCCGGATGTATCGCCCAAGCCAACGCAGCAGGTTTCTAACGTTTCAAGGGTAGCGAACTAACTAGTTTCGCAACAACACGAAGTTATGAAGGGCGTCTCGCCAGGACTGGCGAGGCGCCTTTTCATTTTGGCGGCGCTTTGCACCAAAAGTAGCGAGTTACGCAGCCTCGGCTTTGCCGCCGGAGTTGGCTTCGGGGCTATGCCCTTGGTTCGGCCTTTGGCCTATTGGTCCAATCCGAAGGGCAAAGCCCGGACCAGGGGCGAAGCCCAAGACTTAAACCCAACTCACTGAGGGCACAAGCCCGCGCCGCGAAGCCAACTCCGGCGGCAAAGCCGAAGCTGCAGTAGCTTGTGACTTCAGGCAAAACCTTTTGGCTGCAGGTTTGAAAACAGCTTCCCTAGTCGGGAGTTGGGCAGTAGCCTGACTGTTAAGGAGGGCTTTGACCCGCGCGCCCGAACCCTCCTTAACAGTCAGGCTACTGCCCTTCGCGACGTTCCAAAATACCCGTTCAAAGACACTACCCGTTTCGGAATTCCTTGACACGAACCCTGCCAGTCCGTGATACATATAGGGCAATCCCCGCTCACCCCCAAACAAGATTTCTGAGAGATTGTGATTCCAAAGAAGCTGATGTTGAAATGATCACATGACCAATACTCTGCAACAGACTTCCACAAAATCTCTCTCCTTTACAGTTGGTTTACTTATCTGCTCCATGGTTCTCGCTTTTGCCACGGAGGCTCAAGCCCAAAAACGTGCAGAAAAGGGGGAAACTAAGACTGGCCAGGTCCCGCCCAACTTATTGCTGCGTATCACTATGGCGGAGGATAAGCGCCTCTGGTACAACGATTTGAGTAGCCTTTTATCAGCTGGAAACGCCGGCGTGCGCGGACGAGCGGCTCTTGCCGCGGGACGGATTGGTGACGCGCGGGCCGTGCCGGCACTTCTTTCGTTGTTGCAAAACGATAGTGATAACGAAGTGCGGGTCTGGGCTGCGTTTGCGTTGGGCGAAATCGAGTCCCCTGCGGCTGCGGATGCGCTTGTCGCCGAACTGAAACGAGAGACCGTGTTGAATGAGTGGAAGGGCCGAGTGATCGAAGCTATCGGAAAGATTGCAGCAGCGTTGCCCGAGACAGACGCAGCACGTGCGCAAAGCCTTGGGGCCGAGGTCCTGAAGATCTTGAAGTCCGAGCACTCACGCGCCATACCCGATCGCAACGTAATTCTTCTGGGGTTGACCGCTACCTTACGCGCAAAGCCGCAAGGCGCTGGCCCTGTCATTAGCCAGTTCTTAGCAAGTGCAGATGCGCGGATCCGCGCGGACGCCGCGAACACATTGGCGCGGCTGCGGCTGAAAGACGCAAACGAGCAACTGCGAAAACTCGTGACGACTGATCCTGATCCATTTGTCCGTGCCAATGCCGCGCGCGTTCTGGGTGTAACGGAGGACAAGGAGTCCTTTGCGGCTTTGGTCAATAGTGCTTTGGAGGATAGCGACCTCCGTGTCCGTGTGAGCGCCATCCGTAGTCTTGCTGCGCTCAAGGATCACCGAGCCGCCGAAGCATTTCGCACCCGCCGTAGCAGTTTCACGGTACTAAATCCACGGCACGGTGAGGGCAACGAAATCCTGGAGGTTGCGGTAATGATGGGCCGCGTGTTGCAGGGTAAAGAAAACAAAGAGGCACTCGAGTGGTTGGACAGAGTAAGCGAGCGCTTGAGCAAGTCGGCCCCAGAAGTAGAGATCGCCGCCGTGAGAATTTCTCCCGCGGCCTACCTGGCAGGGCTCGGAACTACCTCTGCCGCCAGACGGAAAGCTCAAGAGGCGATCCTGCTTAATTGGCGAGCAGGTTCAAGTCTCGCCCAGGCGCTTGGTGAGATCGCCGTGCTTCCTGATTCCACAAAAGACAAGGGAGTTCTCGCTGACAAGGCTCAGGACATTCTGAGAGCAATGCTGGACTACAGAAATTCGGGCATCGTCATGAACACTTTTGTTGCTGTGCATTCTGAATACGCCGTTCCTGATCTTCTGCGCGCTTTGGCTGCGTTCAAGCCGAAGGACCTAACGGGCGTACTATTAAGTCATCTCAAAGAGTCGGATGTAATTGTGCGGGCAACAGCAGCGGAACTGTTAGGCGAGTTGCCACCGGATGAAATCAATGCTCGTGCGCTGATTGAAGCTCTTGCGCAGGCGATGAAGGACGAGTTGAACGACGCTGCGCTGGCTATTCTTGACTCTCTCGCAAAGCAAAAGAGTGGCGTTGCCAACGATGCGATCAAGACGGCTCTCGATTCTTCCGACCACTTGCTCAGGCGCCGGGCAGTCTCGCTGCTGAAGGAAAACGGTGCCGGTGATTACTCTGCGAAAATCAGCGCAGTGCAAACTCGAAACCGAGCGACTGATTATGAGCGTGCACTTTCCCGCCTCGGCAAGAATGTATTGGCGACGGTCTCAACAACGAGAGGTACATTTACGATTAACTTGTTCCCCAATAATGCGCCACTCACGGTTGATAACTTCGTCCAACTGGCAAAACGCGGTTACTTCAGAGGCGTCACAGTCCACCGCGTCGTACCAAACTTTGTGATCCAGGATGGCGATCCTCGAGGCGATGGCAATGGTGGTCCGGGTTATTCGATCCGGTGCGAAATAAACCAGGTGGCTTACGAACGCGGCGCCGTGGGCATGGCTCTCTCCGGCAAAGACACTGGCGGCTCGCAATGGTTTGTGACCCATTCGCCACAACCCCACCTCGATGGCGGCTACACCGTGTTCGGCAACGTGGTGACGGGCATGAGTGTTGTAGACAGCATCTCCCGCGGAGATGTTATACGCTCGATCGTTATAACTGAAGGCGGACGGCGAACCGCTAAAAGGGAAGGTTGAAGCGACGCAGAAGAAAAAAGTAACCGACTCTCGGTGCCAATGAATATCAACGCTGGAAAACTGAACGCGCTCCTGAGGACTTTGTTAAGCCTTTTGCTAAGCCTGTCGCTACCAGGCCCGGCAATGATCAGTCAGGCTGCGGGAGATTCCCTGGTCCCCGCACAAGTTCCACAAAATCCCGAACCCAAACTGTCTCAACGGACACTGTACGAGATTCACTTGAAGGTTGACTTCGACGCCCGTTCCTACACCGGTTGGGAAAGAGTGCGCTGGGTCAATCGAAGCGAACGCCCTACCTCGGTTCTTTACTTTCATCTTTACTCCAACCTTCGGGTTGAGAGGCAAGCGGCGCCGCTCGCTACGCCCGGGGATCACGCCAACACGGAAGTGGATGAGCCTCGGATTGAAGTCGCTCAGGTGAGATCGATAGCCAGCGATCTACCCTTAACCTTCTCGCTCGATGATCAAAGCACGACACTTCGAATTAACTTGCGCGAATCTGTACAGCCGGGAGGCGCAAGCGAGGTTGCGATCCACTTCAATGGCAGTGTGCCCGAGATTGACGCGGAGGAGACAGGGATAACTACCCATGTCATGAAGCAAGTCAGCGCCGCACTCCGTGGCGAGCGAGAAGTAAGGCGTGCCCGCGACATCAATTTTCGCTGCCGTGGCGTAATGCTGCTCGGTACGGCTTATCCCGTACTTGCAGTACACGACGGCGACCAATGGCGGCGCAGGATCGAGCCAAGCGTTGGCGACATAATCTTCAATGAGACCGCCGATTATCTGGTCACTGTGTCAGCCGCTTCCGATGTGGCCGTGTTTACTTCGGCGGCAGAACGCGTTGACAAATCTAATACCGAACAGATGACAAGCTTTGCGGCAAGCAACCTGCGTGACTTTGCGCTGATCGCCGGCCGTGGTTTGCATGCGGAGCAAACTGTCGTCGGCAATACTACATTGCGCTCAGTTTTTCTTCCGGAGCACGAGGTTGTGGGCAAACGTGTGCTGGCGGCAGGAGCAAACGCCCTGCGAATCTTTAATCAACGCTTTGGGCCACTCCCGTTCAGGGACGTGACTATTGCTGAGGCGCCGCTGGTTGCCGGCCTGGGCAGTACAGAGTTTGCAGGCCTGAATGTGATTGCGAGCGCTTTTTACGTGGATTTCGATTCCGCTGCGATGCGTAACCTGCCCGCTCTCATTCGTGAACAACGCTCATCGGTCGAACAAAGTCTAGAGTGGACTGTAGCGCACCTCGTGGCACATCAGTGGTGGGGTGTAGCTGTCGGCAACGATCCGGGCCGCCAGCCGGTACTCGATGAGGCGCTCTCGTGCTGGTCGGCACTGTTGTATTACAGAGAAATGTATGGCGAGCAGCAGGCCGCGACGGTGCTCGAAGACCAACTGCTCGGTGTTTACCGGTTGTATCGAACCTTTGGCGGCGACGATATGGACGCTAACCGTCCCTCGCGTGAATACCGAAACTCGTTTCAGTATGCCGCGATTGTCACGACTAAGGGCGCCATGATGTTCAAGGAATTGCAACGTCTGCTCGGTGAAGAAAGGTTTTTCTCTGCCCTGCGCAGCTATTACCAGGCAAATCTTTTCGAGATTGCCGAGCTCGATGATCTGCGCGGCGCACTTATCGCGGAGGCCCCCATCCAGAAAAGAAGAATTGTGGCTCGCACGTTTAATCGTTGGCTGGCCAGCAAGCGAGGCGATGAAGACATTGCCCAACCAGATCAGGAACTTGCGACTTCACTTGGATTGCCGGCTAAACCCGAGCAGGGAAAGAGCGCTGAGCGTAACGCACTTAACGCAATTGCTCGACTCGGAAAATTCTTCTGGCAGCAAATGACACGAATACGCTGAAACATGAAAGTTTATCAAGCAAAAGATATTGAGCCCGGATTGTCGTCGGCAAGGCGCTCAGTCGTGGTTGAAGAAAATCTCGAACGCCTGAGTTGGCTTTTGGACGATCTGTTTCGTGTGCCAATCCTCGGCTGGCGGGTCGGATTGGACGCAATCATCGGTCTAATCCCCGGAGTTGGCGACACGGCTACCACCCTCGCTTCTCTGTATATTCTTGTCTCTGCCGTGCGTTACCGGGTCCCGAAGATCACGTTGCTGCGCATGGGGCTAAACCTGGGCTTAGACTACGCATTGGGAGCGTTGCCGCTTGTTGGCGATGTGTTTGATGCCTGGTGGAAATCAAATCAGAAGAACATCGATTTGTTGCGTGAGCGAGCAACTGTTTCGGCGAGCGAAGCTCGTGAGGGAAAAGTCAGTGACTGGCTGTTTGTGGGACTGATAATTCTCTTGTTGGTAGCACTGGCTGTAGGCGCGGCCGTGATCAGCGTCTTCCTGCTGATGTTGATTGCCGGACAACTTTCCAGGCTTTTCGCTAACTAGCGAACAAAGCTATGATTCGAGCGTTGGGTGCGACACAGCGTAATCCACGATTCTTTTTGCGTAGCTTTGGAATGCAGGGCAGTGGATGTTATGCGGCTCAAGCAATTGGCGGGACTGCTTCGTGTCGTAGGTTTGTTTAAGGAAGAAGTAAGGCACGCCATGGTGAGGCAAATCGGTGAACCTCGGCGAAGGCGGCAACATCAAAGAGAATTGCACCAACCTGGCGGGAACGGTAATGCGCGACTGACTGTCATTGAGACACCGGGCAATTGTGTTGAATAGCTCGTGGGTTGTGAGAGGATCTGGATCGGCGAGTTGTACAGTTTGACCGACAGCCCGTGTGTCCCTGGCAAGCGCAACCATGGCCTCAACAACAAAATCCACAGGCACAAGATTCAGGCTCACGTCGCGGTTGCCGATATTGAGCAGAGTAAGAAAGCCCGGCCACTTTCGCAGGTAATGGATAAGATAGTACACACCGTCGTATTTCGCCGTCTGGCCCGTCTCTGAATCGCCGCAAACCACCGCGGGACGATGAATGGTGATGGGCAATTCAGATTTCAGAGAATCCACTTCTACCTCCGCCAGGTATTTTGACTCCTCATAATAGTTGCGAAAGCCGGCTGAGTGGCGCAGTTCGGTTTCCAGAATTTTCCCTTCTCGCATTCCGGCGACATAACAGGTAGAGACGTAATGGTATTGACTAAGGTTTGGCAGCGAACGGGCAAAGTCGTTGACATTACGGGTGCCACCGACGTTAACCTCCAGCGCTATGTCCCGTGCCACCGACAGGTCATAGATTGCAGCGAGATGAAAGATCAAGGTTGCTTGGGAACGTGCAAGATGGAGGTCTGACGCAGAAAGCCCGAGGTCACCTTTTGTAATATCACCCTCTAAAACGCGAAAATCTGCGGCTGGTTTACCGGTCTGACTGGCAATTTCCGCGAGCTCCTTCTTCGCTCGCGCGAGCAGGGCCGGCTGCACGAGGAGCAAGAAATGGTCGCCTTCACGCGCCAACCGGCGCAGCAGGCGACTCGCGATAAATCCCGGAAAGCCTGTGAGAAAAACTGTTCTATTGGATGACATTACCTTCCAGAAACGCCGGCGCGTTAGTTCAAGCGAAAGCTGATTTACTCCAAATACCACTCAGTACAGAACCAAGAGCGGTAGCGACTGGATCCTAAACTCAACTGATGTAAAAACACGTCATAGCGTTCGTTGAGTGCCAATACCCGGTCGCTACTCTATATTGAAAGGGCGCCCCATCGGTTGTAGCTTGGAGTTGTTCTAAGACTTCAAGTGAGACCGGAAGGAGAGCCCTATGAAAACGTATTATGTTGGTATGGACGTGCA
>Ga0136623_10000117_pt1 | contig 19468 bp, 17 predicted proteins | sample AntDrymUQ4492106_2_FD_104656 | JGI IMG/M metagenome (GOLD analysis project Ga0136623, IMG submission 104656) | Polar desert sand microbial communities from Dry Valleys, Antarctica - metaG UQ449 (21.06) | ecosystem: Environmental > Terrestrial > Soil > Desert | place: Antarctica: Dry Valley...
GCTGCCGGACCCTTCCAGTATGCCTCATTGCGCTCAAGCACAATTCGATCAGCGCTGTACGAGGCGATTCGAAACGGACCCGTGCCTATAAGAATAGGATCGATCTTTTCCCCATCAACGTTCAGGGTGATACCGGTCTTGTAATCTGTTAGCAGGGCTGGATAGATCGAAAGCGGGTCCGGCAGTTGTATTTCCAATCTGTAATCCGAGTGGACCAGGATTCCCGTTAGCTCCTTATCATTGCTCTTGGCAAATTCGGTTGCGCCGCGGATCGCCGCGAGACCTGGAGGTAGTTCACGAGCCACACGAATGCTCCGCTCGAAGGAATGCTTGATAGCCTGAGCAGTCAGGGCCTGGCCATTCTGGAAGCGGACGTTTTCTCGCAGTGTAAAGAAGACTGAAGTGCCGTCGTCGGACACTTCCCATTTCTCGCAGAGAGCCGGAACTAAATTGCCTTCAAGGTCAGCGGCTAAGAGGGTCTCAAAGACATTCGCTAAAATCTCCTGCTCTTCCACCAGTTCCATATTGACGGGATCGATATCGCCGAGCGGAGTGGCCAGCGCCACGACCAGTCTGCCCCCTTTAGGCGTCTCTTCCTGGAGTCCAATTTCCTTTGCTGCCGGAGCCAGCGAAGCGGCTTCTTCGAGGTAATCATTGGCTTTCTCATACTCTCCGCGCAGGTTGGCGAGCGTGGCCGCCAAAGACAGCCCGTGCCTCAGGCTATCGTTGTCTCCCGCCGTGCGTGCAGCTTCCATAACCTGCTGGACCAATCGGGTTGTCTCCTCGACCTTTCTGGCCTGCCAGGCAGTCTCGGCGGCGAAAAGGAGTGCGGTCACGGCCCGCGACCTATGGCTCTCGCGTTGCAGGATCCGTCCCGCCGCTTCCGCCTCTTTTAATGCGGCATCTACGTCTCCAGCCATTCGGTGTGCCTGGGCTAACAGCATTCGCGCTTCTCCCTCCAGCACAGGGTCACCTTCCCATTCTTCATCGAGAAACTCGAGTACTGTCCTGGCGGCGCGAGCTGCCTCTTCGGGGCTGAAAGCATCTAGCGCAGCCTTGGCCATGCGCAAGCCATACTCAACTGTCTTGTCTGGGACGTCGCCTTGGGAGAAGTGATGGACCAGCTGTGGGTAGACTCGCTCAAGCCTCCCCCCGTGACGGTTCTCGACCTCTTCAGCATATTTACGATGCAACGACCTTCGCTTGCGGCGCGAAATTGCGCCGTAAAGCACGTCACGAACGACACCACTCGAGAAAATTAAGCGATCACCACGTGACTCGCGCTCTTCCTCAAGGAGTCCCTCATCTACAAGGCGGTCAATCGCGTCCTCAACATCCTTTGCACCGGCCAGCGCCTGCAGGTCGCGAAAGTCAAAAGCCTTGCCAATGACCGAAGCAATCGAAAGAATCTCACGCAGTTCCTCCGGCAAGCGTTCAATACGTTTTTCAACCGCCTGTTGAATTGTGGCCGGCAAATCACCGGTCGAGAGTTCAGTGGCCGCGCCCAGACTCCAGGCTCCTGTTTGGTCCTTAGAGATGCCGCCGGAATCGAGAAGGGAACGGACCAGCTCCTTCGTGAAGAATGCGTTGCCCTCAGTTCCCTCATAGAGTTTTTCCACGAGGCTGTCGGCGAGTTTAGGTCCGCCAATCAGTGTTTCGAGAAACAGGCGATGTTCTGCTGGTGAGAACGGTCCCAGCGCGATTGCGGAAAAACGGCGGTCTCCGCGGAAACTATCCAGCATGCGGATTAACGGATGGGTGCGGCTGTCTACTTCGCTTGAGCGGTAGGTACCCACAATCATTGTGGGTGTCGGTCCTAATCGTCGAACGATGTATTGCAATGCCTCGATGGATATCTCTGCCGCGTGAAGATCTTCGAGGAAAAGAATCAGCGGCTTTCCCGCTGCCAGGCGCGTGAGTGTTCGCGCCAGCAGCTCAAAAACCTGAGTGCGGTTTTCGGGTCCTTGCGATCCGCCAAGCGATCCGCCAGTCTGGGCCAACTTTGAATCGCCAGTCGCGGCGGCGCGAATCTCACTAATCTCTGTAAGCATGGGAAACAGCGACACGAGATCAGGGGCAACATCTGAAAGCTCTATCAAGTTGTCAGGAGAGCTCGACGTATCCTTTAGCCGGAAGTATTCCTGAATGGCTTCGCAGAATCCCTGGTACGGAAAGGCGCCATCCTGCTCAATTGATCGCCCATGAAGCACCAGTTGTTTGCGGGCTTTCGCCAGGTTCTCGATCTCGTCAAGGAGTCGTGTTTTGCCTACGCCGGGCTCACCCGAAACCACGACAAATTGGCATTCACCACTAATGGCGGCATTGAGTCGCTTCTGCAATTCAGCTTGTTCTCTCTCTCGGCCGATGAACGGAGAGAGTGCCACACGCGGCAGCATCAGTGTCTTCGTCAATACCACTGATTTGCCAAGATCGCTCTGGTGCAGCCGGGTTTGGCAACGCCGTAGAGAATCGGCAACCTCACTTGCGCGCTGCGGTCTTTTAGCCGGATCCTTGGCTATACAGGTGAGTATGGCTGCCTCGAGATCCTGATCGATGTCCGCACCCAGTGAGCGCGGAGGCTGGGGAATCTCATGAACTATGCGATATAGAATTGACTGCAGCTCACCTGAGAATGGCGGTTCGCCGGTGAGACACTCGTAGAGCACAGTACCAAGAGAGTAGATGTCCGAACGATGGTCCACTCCACTAGCCGCCACTTGCTCTGGACTCATGTAGGAGAGGGTGCCGGCAATAGTTCCGGTCTTGGTGATGCGACTTTCGGTAGCCCCTCGGGCGAGACCAAAGTCCATGATCCGAACCCTGACACGGGCGCCATCCTCACGTACCACCATGATGTTCTCCGGTTTAATATCACGGTGAATTACGCCGCGTGAGTGGCTGTATTCGAGCGCTTCGGCAACCTGAATCCCAATGTCGATGACCTCGCCAAGCGTGAGCGCACCGTCGCGCTGGAACCAGCGGAGATTTGTTCCCTGGACGACGGGCATGACAAAGAATAGTGATCCTTCGTGCTTCCCAAAGTCGAAGATCGGGACAACTGCGGGATGATCCATCTGGGCCACCAACTGCGCTTCGCGCTGGAAGCGTTGTTCCGTTTCGGGGCTCAGCAGGGTTGGAGGAATAAGCTTGATGGCTACTTCGCGTTTCAATAAGGGATCATGCGCCCGATAGACGACGCCCATTCCGCCGCGACCCAACTCCGCCCTGATGTCGTATCGGTTAGAAAGCCTTTGACCGATCATCTTCCCTCCATGAAGAAAGAAGTTAAAAAGCTGTTAGAGTATATCGTGAGTGTTTTGTGAGCATGAGGAAAAGGGACTTGTTAAGGCGCTCTGTATCACTGACCTAAGCGGACACGGAAGTTGTAATAATAGGCCACGCCTTTACGGAATGTATAGTGGCGCGCACGAACGAGCGGGGATTAATGCTGGCTTTTTAAGAATCTTTCAAGTGGCTGTGGCCATCCGAAATAAATGAAATAATCGATCTGAAGCCCGCGAGCAACGGGTTGATGTGTATGAGTATCGGCGCTCTTCTGGACCTGTTCTTTCGTGAGCTTCAAGTTCAGCCGCAAGTGACAAGGTCAACCCATCCACGGCCCCCTTCGCCATACTTATGGACGCATGAAATGTGAAGCCCTGCGGCCGCAACGCTCGCGAACAGCACCACCGAAGCTCTGCCCGTGGTTTTCCTGAGCGCCGGCAGGACCGCCTGAATGGCAAGCGCGGCGCCCAGCCATGCACCCGGAAGTCGGTCAGGAACGAGTGGTGTAATTCTCGTCAGCGCCCTCTTACGGAACCGGGAGTGGTAGCGACCGCACTCAACCAGCTCAGGGATAAGGTGGCGTCGATTACTTAGACCTTAAGCTCTCTTACTCGTCCGATTCAATTGCGAACATAACTTTCAATTCCTGCCGTGAATACTGCCTGGTTTGAATCTGGTCGCTACCGCTCCCGGTTCTGTAGCAGTCGGACGTGCCTCGGGTTGTCGCATCACGCGGCTGGCAATCGAGTCAATCATGTCCTGGAATATTAGGGCATGCAGCGGGTAAACACAGTACCAGTAAATTCGGCCGGAGAGTCCGATAGGATCATAGATCGCGGTTTGCTGGATGACTGATCCATTTGTCTGGGGCTGAACCACAAACTCCAACCAGGCTCGACCCGGGAGCTTCATCTCGGCCAGCAAACGTAACTTGTGAGGCCTTTCTACCTCTTCAACGCGCCAGAAATCCAGCGCATCTCCAGGCCTGAGACTGCGATGCGTCGGTCTGCCCCTTCTCATGCCGACTCCGCCTACCAGCAGGTCAAGGATCCCGCGCCAGCGCCACAGGAAATCGTACCCAAACCAGCCCTTGTTGCCGCCAATACTCTCGATAACCTGGAAAGTCAACTGAGGGGTGGCTTCAACATGTTTCTCTCTGTAGTCAATCATTCTGTTACAGAACTGGTAACCTCCGTAACTTCTGGGAGTGCCGCTGGCTGACAGGGAATCCGACCAACGGGTCTCCGCGAACTTTCGATCTTCGTTTTCGAGCGCGGCGCGCATGGCCTCCGCGGCTCCGCAGGGCCGCAAGGCAAATAACTCGTGGGCGCGGTTGCTGGTGACGATGGTGGGATGTTTGATGCTCTCGATCAGCTTTCGTCCTACGCGCGCGTAGAGGGGAGTAACGAGGCCTAACCACAGACTGCTAAGCCGTGGGGTGAGCACTGGAACAGGTATCATCACCCGCTTCAAATTTCTTAGGCGAGCGTACTCTTTCATCAGTTGGCGGTAAGAGAGTTGATCGGCGCCGCCTATCTCCACGACTTCGCTGGCCTCGATCGCAATATCGAGGGCTTGCACCAGGTAGCCAATCAGATCCTGAATCCCAATTGGCTGGGCCAAAACCGAAACCCACCGAGGCATAATCATTATCGGTAGATGCTCAGTCAGTGCTCGGATCATCTCAAAAGAAAGACTTCCAGATCCGAGTACGATCGAGGCGCGAAACTCGAGGGTTGGTACGCCTGAGTCACGCAGGATCCTTCCGACCTCATGTCGGCTGCGAAGGTGGGGTGAAAGCTCTTCCCCCTCGTTGCCCATCCCCCCAAGATAAATAATGCGCTTGACTCCAGACTCCTTGGCCACGACAGCGAAGTTTTGCGCGCCAACTTTCTCTTGCTCCTCGAATCCCTTCGACTCACCCAACGAATGGATCAGGTAATAAGCCGTATCCATTCCAGCTAACCCCGCCCGGAGGGATTCTTTGTCGAGCACATCAGCCGAGAAAACCCTCGTCGTCGGCGCCACACGCGATCTTAAATACGCAGGAGTACGCGCAATACAGTTTAAGGTATGGCCCTGAGCCTCGAGCACTTTCAGCAGCCGACCGCCTACGTAACCCGTTGCTCCCGTGAGCAGAATAGAGCGCTTATTCAATGCAGTGTTCTCATATCGCTTCTACCTCTTAAAAGTAATGCGCTTGCTCCAGCAGCCCAGCGACGCCGTTTTGCCGGTCACCGGACAGTTGCTTCGCCCGGCGCAGCTTAAGACCGGGTCTAAAACACTGACTGCTAGTTCCGATCATTTGTCTTTCCCTCCTGATAAGTTTAGTTGAAAGGAAGCCGCGGCCCTTTCCCGAGTTGCCGCGGCCCTCCTCTCGCCCCCCTTGCTCGGTAGTCGATTAGGCCGCAGCCGCATTCGATGGCATCAACACTGCGTCTATCACATGTATAACGCCATTGGTGGCCTCGATGTCGGCAGTTATGACCTTCGCGCCGTCGATCTTGACGCCATCTTTAGCATCAATCTTGATCGACTGACCTTGCACGGTTGTGGCCTTGTTCACGTTCACCACATCGCGCGCCATGATCTTGCCGGCGACGACGTGGTAGGTGAGGATGGCTGTCAACTTATCTTTGTTTTCAGGCTTCAGCAGCTTGCGCAAAGTCTCCTGTGGCACCTTAGCGAAAGCTTCGTCTGTCGGCGCAAAAACGGTAAAGGGACCATCGCCTTTCAACCTCTCGACGAGCCCAGCGGCCGTCAGGGCCGTGGCTAGAGTGGAAAACTTTCCTGCTTGAATTGCTGTGTCGACGATATCAAATTTCTGTTCCATGATTCTCCTTGTGATTGTTTAGGATTGCCTCGGTTCGACGCCAAGCCGCAATCCAACTGACGGCACCCGAGGCGTCCTTACATTCTTCGGTTGCTCTTGCGAACCCGCGCGGTAGAGCCCTGTGGCATCAACACAGTGTCGATCACGTGAATGACGCCGTTTGAAGCGTCGATGTCGGTTTGCGTTACCTTGGCTTTGTCCACCCGCACGCCATGTTTCGTGCTTACCTTGAACATTCCGCCTTGCAGTGTCTTGACTGACTGGCCATTGAGTTTCATAACGTCAGCTGCCGTGACCTTGCCGGAGACCACGTGATAGAGCAGGATCGCCTTCAACTTTTCCTTGTTCTCCGGCTTGAGCAATGAAGCGATCGTACCGGCTGGAAGCTTGGCAAAAGCTGCATCGGTTGGCGCAAACACTGTGAAAGGCCCATCGCTTTTCAAAGCATCGATAAGGCCAGCGGCTTCAAGCGCCTTGGCCAGCGTTGTGAAACTTCCGGCCGCCACAGCCGTGTCAACGATGTCGGCCGCGAGAGCCGCGTCCGACTTAGTCACGGCGGGGCCGTTTGCGGAGGCGGTAACATTTGGTGACATGGCGACGGCAAAGAGTAGAGACAGAACAACCGCAAAGTTGCCGAGGCCTGTCCATGCTGAATTGATTAACCTCATACGATAATTTCTCCCTTGGTTGTGGCTCCCGCAGGAGCCAAGTTTTCTGAACTGCATCAAAGCTTCGCTCGTATATCAGCGTTTCGCGCATAAGCGGTTTAAGCGATTTCAATATACCTAGAAATAAAATAGTTGTCAAGTGACTAATTCATGAAATCTCTTCATAGTGGGCGTATTGAGCGATTTATGGTAGACGTTAGTTGTAATTGTCGGAACCCTAAAGCTTTAGGATAAAACGAATGGCTGGTACTCGATTTCCGTTTAGCACCAGTAGCGGTTCATTAAATGGGGGAGATCCGCCGCAAAGTAAGGCAGGCTGACCGCGCGCGAAGAGGCGCCCGCCGTTGCAGCAATTGCGCCGCCGTGTGTCCGTCTGTGGCTATCACTACGGCGTCCGCTGATAATTGCTCGCCCGAACCAAAATTGATCCGGATCGACAAAGACTCCACCCAGAAAAGGCTTGAAGAAAGTTTCAACTAAATACAATAGTTATTCTTTGAGCGGCTTCAGTCCAAGGAGTCATTCATGAAAGCGCCCTTGCCCAAGAATGAAACTGCGCGGCTCGAAGCTCTGCGCCAATACGAGATCCTCGACACCAATGCGGAAGAAGTATTTGACGATCTCGCCCGTCTAGCGGCATACATTTGCCAGACGCCGATCGCAGTGATTTCTCTCATCGATCATGATCGTCAATGGTTCAAAGCCCGTCTTGGCTTGGGACCAACCGAAACCTCACGCGACTGCGCTTTCTGCGCCCATGCCATACTCGAAGAGGTTCCCATGGTCGTTCCTGACGCGCTGACGGACGAGCGCTTCGCCAAGAATCAGCTTGTTAGATCTGAACCGTACATTCGTTTCTATGCTGGTGCTCCGTTGATTACGCCAGAGGGGTTCAGGCTCGGCACATTGTGTGTGATCGATCGCGTGCCGCGTGGCCTCAGCCAAAGAGCATATCGCGGCGTTGCGCATGCTGGCCAATTAGGCAATGGCGCAACTTGATTTGCGGCGCAACTTGGCAGCAGTGACGCGATCGCTCAAGAGAATAGGCGCGTCGAGAAAGAGCTGAGAGCGCGCGTCGACCAACTGGAAGCGAGATAACCCCAACTGTTCGGACCCATCCGCATTCCTTGCGGGCAGCCGAAGCCGCGGAAGCGGCCGGAGCGCAAGAAAAGTTCTGGGAGATGCACGACGAATTGTTCACGCACCAACAGGCCCTGGAGGATTATCTTTCGCGTTACGCCGGGCACATCGGTCTTGATGGTGAGAGATTCGCGCGCGAAATGGCGGAAAATACGTTTCTAAAACAGATCGACTCAAACTACGACCGCAGTTTATTTGACGAGCAGGGCGAACCCACCAAAGAATTCCGGAATTGCCGCCCACGCCTGAAGAAAGCCCGGTGGCGCGTCCGCTCCGGCAAAGGCATTCATCCACGTGAAGGGCGTTCCTATTTTCTGAGAACCATGAAGCACCATTCCCAGACCGAAAATGAGTTGCACTATTAACAACCAATGGCCCCGCGACCGCGCACGACATTGCTAAACAGAAAATCCTCATCGACGTTCCTTTCGCGGCTTAAGTTTTCATCTCTCTCCAATTGCAATCAATCATTGATTGTTCTAAAAAACCACAGCCGGTTGCGGGCTTGCTGTCTTGATTGGGGGGTTACACCGACTCTTTACCGGTGCGTACCTGCTCAAGCAACTTAATGAGTTGCTCGAGTTCTTCTTGATTCAGCGCTGCAAACGCAGCCAGGTCGCCCTCATCCACCGGCTGATCCAGTCGCGCCAGCAGGTCAAGACCTTTCGCCGTTATCCGGCAATACACGCAACGGCGGTCAACTCCACAGCGCTCGCGCGCCACCAAACCCTTGGCTTCAAGCCTGTCAATCATTCGCGTGATGCCGGGTGCCCGCTCGATCATCCGGTCCACGATTGTCAGCGTCGGCAATCCTCCCGGCTCGGCGCCACGCAGGATGCGGAGCACGTTGTACTGCGGCCCGGTTATGCCGTGCGGCTCGAAGATCGGTGCGAAGACCGCCCTTACCTGGTCCGCGGTGCTAAACAAACTGATGAACGCGTCTTTGGCTTGAAGTACGGCCTGGAGGGGCGCCGCCTTTGAATGCTGGGATTTACTTGCCATTAAGTGGATTTACTTTAGTAGTCAATCATTGTCGTGTCAAGAATATCGATGAGTGCCGACTCGCTGCCTTTCCGAAAAACGCTGCCAAAAACAATGGATTGATCACCGCAACTTGATGAATTGCATGGTTCGGTCGCCGTTTGGAAAAGGCATTCTTGGGTTAGCTATCGGCGCCCCGGCGCAGTCGTTGAAGCGCGCCCCGCATTCCGCCGGCACTTTTCGGCAACAGGAGCTTATTGTTTGGGCCTCACGGGTGCGAAACCTCTCAATCGCTCAACACATACCTTTATAAAGTATCTTGATATCAAGGTATTAAAAAGATGAGCGTAGACGAAATGGAATCGTTGACCGGGGGGACCGGCGTTCACGTCTTCCTGGTGCTGTGGAAGGCGGCGCATGCGGTTGAAGTCTACGCTGAAAAAAGCGTCTCGGAGTTGGTGATGTGCGGCAGCGACTTCGCCGTGCTGGAAGCCTTGCTGCACAAGGGGCCGCTTCCCGTTAACGAGATCGGAAGAAAAGTTCTGTTGACCAGCGGTTCGATCACGGTGGCGGTTGACCGGTTAGAGACAAAGGGGCTTGTGGAGCGACGCGCGTCAGGTAATGACCGGCGGGCGAGAATAGTTCATTTGACGAAAGAAGGCAGGAGAAAGATCACGCGCGCCTATGCCGAGCACGCCGCCGACATGGAACGACTCGCATCCGCCTCCCTGACCAGGGCGGAGCGCAAGACGCTCATCCGCCTGTTGAAGGAGATCGGCTACGAGGCGGCAGCCGCGTCAGAACAAAGTGAAGAAGAGGGCACTGCGTGAGTCGTTTACTACGCGCGCCAACTCGACAAAGAGAGGAGATGTTATGTCAATGGTGAGTGAAGCATTGAGAGACGAGGGGACTCGCGCTGGCGGAAGACGCACGGTCGCTGGAGTCGTGAACAGCGTTGAGACTTTGGAGGGTGAGGGCTTTCTCGTCTGCCGCCCGTTCCCCAAAGCGTCGTTTTCGGAGTTTGATCCGTTCCTGTTACTTGATGAGATGGGGCCAATGGAACTTGCACCCGGTCAAGCGAAAGGCCCGCCGGACCACCCGCATCGCGGTTTCGAGACGGTGACCTACCTGCTGTCGGGGGAAATGGAGCATAAAGATTCTCGCGGGCACGCCGGACGACTGAGGGCAGGTGACGTGCAGTGGATGACCGCCGGAGCGGGCGTGATCCACTCGGAGATGCCCGCCAGAGATTTCGCGCGCGACGGAGGGCGGATGCACGGCTTCCACTGTGGGTGAACTTGCCGAAGCGTGACAAGATGACGACCCCGCGCTACCCAGGAGATTCCGAACTCGCAAATCCCTAAAGCGACTTCGGGCGATGTTGGTGACGGGGAATGTGATCGCCGGCGAAGCGATGGGCAAACAGGCCGTCATTGAGACGCGCACTCCGATCATCTATCATCCCGGCCATCTCGCGAAACTCGTGATTGAAGTGAGCCTGATCGAAATAGCCGCACGCCATAGCGGTCTCCGTCAAGGTGCGAGGTTCACGGGCGCTCAAACAGCGAATGACGTGAAGGAATCTGCTGACGCGCGCGAACTCCTTCGGACTCAATCCCACGGTCTGCTGGAACCGGCGCGTCAGTTGTCGGCCACACGGAAAGAGTGCCCATGAAGTCGACGGCACTTATGATTAGGCGCCACGTTTGGCGATTTGTGCGCAGCCTCAAAAGTGAATTCTCTGAAGATCTCCATTGATAAACCAAAACCAAAGACGCTAATTGAGTTTCTTTCCAGCAATCTCGGTGAGCGCCAATCTATATACGCGAACTTAGTCCCGTTATCTAGCAGGGTATGGAGGCGGGGAACCTCTCGGCTGAAGGAAGGCTCTCAAAACTACTCTTAGGTTACTTGTCGTCTCAATCTCTTACGAACTGCGTCTTGAAGTATTTCAAGCCGTTGAATGTGTCCCAAAAGCGCGGCATACGCGGTCGTCCGTCGCCCCCGCGCCGGAAACTTTTCACCGCGGGCCACGGCTTTCTCAAGACGTTTGGTCAACGCCTCGTAAGTTCGCTCAGCTTGCTTTATCAATTCCTTTCGGTCGGTCATGAATTGCTACCTTAGATCAGTTCCAACCATTCGGAAAGGTTCGCGCTTGGCCTCCTTCGGCCGCTTCCGTTCAAGAAGAATGTGTCGACATCAGTTTAGGTAATGAATTACTGAGTTGCGATGTTGTGAAATACATACTTTGACGTATTTCATAACACGTTACCTTCCATTTACTATCCTCTTACGCTTCCTCCCGCTTCCTTCCGTTGGCTAGTGGCTGCCTCGGCGTTTCCTCAATCTTACCGAGAGAAAAACCCACCACAGATGTCTTGTGAATCGTGTTCGAAAATCCTGATTTAGTTTGGGGCCACCGTGGCACATAGGTTGAGTACCACCAAGTGACTGCGAAATCAGTCTTCCCTCCTAATTCCCAAATCTCAAATAGGGCCAAGCTATGAGTACGAGTATGCACTCCGCTGCCTTGCCGGGGCGTCCGCAGTTTCTCAAAGTTCCCGAACTTGCCGCCATGCTGAAGGTCAAGCCGAAGACGATCTACGAGATGGTTGCGCAAGGCCGCATCCCTTATCGCAAGCCGCCAGGCTCGAACATTTTGCGCTTCGATCTTGATGAGATCATTGCCTGGACGAAGGCGGGCATTACTAAATGACTGGATCGCTTGATGGTGCTACCATGCAGCCATTCTCTTTGGTGGCTGCAACCTCAAGGAGAAAGAATGTCGGTCTTTAAGAAGAAAAACAAGAATGGAACTATCAGCTATGGGTACTACTTCCGAGATCGCGTTACCAACACGCGCTATCGGAAGATTGTACCTTTAGCTCGAACGAAGTGGGATGCGGAGCAAGCGGAGATCAAAGCCAAGCAGGAGATTTTTGATAAGCGATTGGGCATAGAGGAAAAGGGAACGGATCCGCTGTCAGGTTTTTTCGATCAAGTCTATCTGCCCTGGTCTAAAGCGAACAAGAAATCCTGGCGAGATGACTCTTACACTGCTCCTATGCTGAAACAATACTTTGAGGGGAAGGCCTTGCGTGAGATTTCGGCACAGCAAGTCGAACAGTTCAAGAATGATCGCCTGAACACACCGACAAAGAAGGGAACGCCACGTCGACCGGCCACGGTCAATCGCGAGCTGACTCTTCTAAGCTCGGCGTTTTCGTTGTCGATTAAGTACGACAAAGCTGAATCGAATCCTTGCTCAAAGGTTGATCTTTCACCCTCGACAACCTCCGCTACCGGTATTTGCTGCCGGAAGAGGAGCCACGACTCATGGTACAGCTTGACGGGCCACGGGCTCACCTCAAGCCTGCCGTGATTGTCGCACTCGGAACAGGGATGCGCATGAGCGAACAGTTACAAATGAAGCGCCATCAGGCGGACTTCCTTCGCAACATCGTCACGGCGCGAAACACCAAGAACGGGAGACCACGCGATATCCCTATGAACGATGATGTCAGAGAAGCTCTGGCTGAATTGTGTTGGGATAAGAGACCGGATGAATACATCTTTATCAGCCCTAAGAGTAAGACCGGATCATGTTTGCAGGAAACGAAACGGGGATTTCACACCGCCTGCCGACTGGCTGGTATTGAGGGACTGATTTGGAAGGATCTAAGGGCTACGTTTGGAACTCGCCTGGCGGAGATAGGATGCGACGCCTTCACAATCGCCCAACTTTTAGGGCACTCAGATGTTCGTGTGACCATGCGTTACGTAAGGACAGTCGAGGACAGCAAACGTGCGGCTGTTGACGCCGTGCAGTTGAATTCCAGAAAAAATGTCCACGTATTGGCCACTTGGCCAAAACAGCCACCGTTGCCGGCGGCTGTAAATGGTTGAAAATAAATGGTGGAGCAGAGGAGGGTCGAACTCCTGGCCTCCGCATTGCGAACGGGCTAAATCGCCCACTGCATTCTTTAACACTTCGTGACATGCAGTGGCATTAACTTACAATTCTTCAACGGGTTGCAGCCATCACAGGAGCAATTTCTTTAGCAGTTTTCTGACGTCGATTTTCATCGATTTGCATTGAGTCGAGTGACGAATCGGTGACATTTTTAGTCCATTTTTTCGAGCGATGTTTTCTGGCCTCCGCACTATCGGTGCGAGTGAGCAGATGTAAGCATGGCTAGCTTCATCTCTCTTGTTTTTGTCACTTCACTTTCATGCCACATGAAACTACGCATGATGCGATCATTGTTTTCGACCCTTGAAAACGGGCACAATCTAATCTACTACCTCGGGTCGAGCGACCACCAAAATGTCACTCGACTTTGATAACTGGACATCAAAAGCGCGCGGCCTTTGAGAAATGAAGAACAAGTTGATCTCCGCAAACGATCTAGCAGAATGACTGGGTATCCAATGCCAAACTGTCTATCTTTGGGTACGTCAGAAACGAATTCCGTTTTTTCGGGTTGGTCGTCTCGTCAAGTTTGACGAGCAAGAGGTACTAGCGCACTTCAGAGTGAGGTCGAAGACAAAGACCCTGGCAAGAAACAAAGTGAAAAACGGAGCCCCACCTTTCGAGGCAGGTCTACGATTGATCCGTTTCGCGTCCTCCGTTCAAAACCTGAGCTAACGCCCGACCAGCAGCGTTACAAAAAATTGCTCGGGTTGGAGTAATTATTTTAGAAATTGGTGCAAAACTAAAATAAGGTGTGAGCGTTTCAAGCCTTATTAAAGATCGCTTCAATAAAGTCTTGGTGACCGCACGCGACCGACAAGAACAGACTCGGCTCCGGTATCAAGGAATAATTCTGTTACCTGGTCCGTGTTTCGGTTTCCTTGGTGAAGAAATCCTCTTCGGGAGGTTTTCGCTTTCCAGATCGAGCCCAATGCGATCATGTGAGGCATCCGCGATGTCGGCAAGTCTGTCTGTCATTCCCAGGACGAATAAGACGGTTGCAAATATCCCAAGGGAGACACCGGAATCGCCATTCTCAACCTTTACAAGCGTCGTCCGACTAATCATTGCCCGCTGAGCCATTGTGCTGGTCGATATTCGCCGGCGCTTTCGCGCGTCCGCCACATCAGAGCCCAATTTATTTAAGGCACGCCTGACCGGGAGAGGGAGGGATTTTAACGATTGAGATCGCATAACGTTCAGTACCCCCTACACTAGCTGCCATAATGTACAGAATACTGAACGTAAGTCAAGGGCGTTTTCTTGGCTCTATGTAGAACTATACCGGCTAGGGGAATCCCTTTATCTGGGGCCACACTTTGGGGCAAAACTAAAATAAGGTTTTTATAAAACATGTATTCGCTATTCGCGAATCGCGAATGTATAATATCGGCATGGCATTGAAGCCCCAAGACATCGTTGTTGTTCTCAAGCTCTGTGGATACGGATCGAATCGGCCGCCATTCGCACAGATAGCCGCTGATTTATCTATGAGTCCTTCCGAGGTCCACGGGGCACTCAAGCGTGCACAGGCCGCTCATCTCGTACACGGGTCGGAATTGAACAGCCGTCCGAACGTGAGCGCCATCGAAGAGTTTCTCATTCATGGCGTCAAGTATGCCTTCCCCGCAGAGCACGGCGGGTCGACGCGTGGTCTTCCGACGTCTTACGCGGCGGCGCCATTGAACCGACTGATTGCCGCCGGCGATGAACCAATCCCAGTCTGGCCCCACCCGGAAGGGAAGAGGAGAGGAATCGCGCTGGCACCGCTTTACAAGACCGTGCCGGTTGCCGCCATGCGCGATCCGTCGTTGTACGAGAAACTGGCTCTTGTGGATGCTCTCCGTGACGGCCGCACTCGCGAGCGCAAATTGGCCGAACAAGAACTCAAGAAACTCTTGCGCAACAAAGCAGATGGCTAACCAGAATCTGGAACTCCTCATAGTAGCGGCGAAGCTATTGAGCCCAGTTCTCGATGAATTGGTGTTTGTGGGTGGGTGCGCTACAGGTTTGCTCGTTAGTGATGAGGCCGCCGCCGAGGTTCGCCCCACTTTCGATGTAGACGCGATCGCCGAGATCACATCATATGTGGAATACACAACCTTCGGCGAGCGACTTCGTAAGCTTGGCTTCACCGAAGACGCGAGCGAGGGCGCTCCCATTTGCCGCTGGCAACATGGTCAGATCAAGTTGGATCTCATGCCTTTGGACGAAAAGATTCTTGGCTTTTCTAACCGCTGGTATAAATCAGCGATGGACTCCGCGCAGGACCTTGAGATCGAACGAGGCGTTCGCATTCGCGTGGTGACGGCTCCCTACTTTTGCGCCACGAAGCTTGAGGCGTTCAGAGGTCGAGGGGAAGGCGATTACTTAGCGAGTCATGATCTTGAGGATCTGATAACGGTCGTCGACGGCAGAGCAGAACTCCTGGACGAAGTGCGATTAGGATCTGAAGATGTTCGGTCCTACATCGAAAGCGCAATCGGCCAGATGTTGAAGGACCCGCAGTTCATCGACGCTTTGACAGGCTATCTCCTGCCCGACGCGGCTAGTCAAGGCCGCATCGAAGTTGTTCTTGCAAGGCTCAAGGAATTATCAAAACTGTTATAGGTTGCTGGTTTCGGTAACCCTGGACTAACAAGATTCCAGGCTATCTATTGATCGTTCAAAATGGTTTCCGCAGCGATGCGGTAGCAATCAATCTTTGACAACGGTTCCCATTCGAAACGGGAAGGGTTCTGAATGGTCGTCACCTCAGGTTGGGACGCGCAGTTGAAGACGACATACAGCCAGTAGTCTTCGCCCAAGCGCTGAGCCGTCTTGTATTCGTTAGCAGTCAACGCGATCTCGCCAACCGCAGCTCGGCCTTTTACCTCGATAAACCTGGTCTCGACTGACTGTCGCGCAAGGTCGGGACTCGGACGGCGCGAGATCAGATCAAAACCGCGAGTGTCGCTCTCAACGCTTTCGACGTTGCAGCTTCGCGCTTCTTCAAAAGCGATTGCCGCCTGAACTGCGATTCGTTCGATAGTGGCGAACCTCAGATCCGCCTGAGCCTCTTGGTCACCAGACGGCCGAGTCATAGTGTAGCCAACAGCTTCGTATGCTCTTACGCGTCGGTCGTACATGCGATTCAGCACTGGCACCGAAGTGTCGATATAGTCATAGACTTGAATGACACGTTTGTTCTCATGCAGCCGATGCAGTCGCCCGACGTATTGCTGTAAAGTTCCACGCCACGAGATGGGCATAGCGAGAAAGAGCGTATCCAATCGGGCGTCATCAAAGCCTTCTCCAATGTAACGTCCCGTAGCGAGAATGACTCGTTGCTGGTCTTCGGGAACCGCATTGATCTCTGCAAGAACCGCATCGCGTTGTTTCTTGCCCATGCCGCCCTTCATCACAAAGACGTTCGGCACTCGTCGTACCAATTTCTCAAGCAGCAGTTGCAAGTGGTCCGTACGCTCCGTGAGCAGCAAGGGGAATCGCCCGTCTTCGATCGCACCCACGACATCTGCAACAATAAGGTCTGTCCGCCGCTCATCATGTACGATCGCAGTGTAGATCTCCTGTATGCCGATGCCATTCCATTCAGCAGGTACTGTGAATTCGGTTAGCCTGGGTATGACCTTGTATTGAAAAGCTGATGCTGCGGCCTGCTTCTTGTTGCTCATGTTGAAGCGAATGGGACCGCACTGCATGAAGATGATTGGGTGGTGACCGTCTTTGCGAACTGGCGTAGCGGTCAATCCGACGACATACTTTGCCTTCACCTTCCGCAGCACTCGCTCGAATGAAAACGCGGAAACGTGATGGCATTCATCGACGATGACTTGGCCGTATTCGGCTACTAAATCCTTCACCTCGCCCTTTCGAATCAGGCTCTGTATGACTGCTACATCCAGGCGTCCGGTTTGCGCTGTCTTTCCCCCGCCAATCTGGCCTATCTCCTTGATGCTGAGACGGAGGAATAGCGCGAGTCGCTCGCGCCACTGATCCATCAAGTGGCGCCGATGAACCAGCACCAGCGTATTTGTTTTGCGCTTGGCGATGATTTGCGCGGCAACGGCCGTCTTGCCAAATGCTGTCGGAGCGCAGAGGATTCCCTCATCGAAAGCAGTGATAGCCTTGGCCGCTTCTGTCTGACTCGCACGGCGGTCCCCGTAGAAATCGACGTCCATGGGCACTCCACTGAAACGATGGTCGGTTAAATCAACCGCGATGCGATTGATGTGAAACAGCTCCAGCACGTCACCCAGCAGCCCACGAGGCAGAGCGATGTGATGAAGCAGATCCTCGGCACATCCGATCACACGCGGCTTGTCGAAAGTCGAAAGACGCATCGCCTGGTTCTTGTAGAACTCCGGATTCTGAAACGCGGCCAGGCGGATTAAGCGATCCAGAAACGAATCCGGTAAGTCTTTCTTTTCGACGTAAATCAGGTTCCCAAGTTTGATTGATATGTTTGGAGGCAGCGGCTCGGTTATGGGTTTGACGGCATCCCTGCCCGACGGCGGGAGGATCCAGGGCGCACTCGCTTCGTCGTAATCGGAGGCGCTGTGTCTAATGTTAATCACGTCGCCAGTTGGATATACCTTGCGAAGTAGTGCTTGAGCCTCGTCCGGGGTCAATCGTCTGATCGAGGACAGGAACGCCCATTGATCGTCGTAAGGTCGGAGCTGATCATCCACAAAGACGCTGTTACTCTCTTCGCGGGGGCCGTGCTGTAACGGCAAAGCTATGAGATTTCCGAATCCGCCCTTGGGCATCGTGTCCTGACTGGGAAATAAACGGTCATAGGAATCAAGACCCAATGCATAGCGGCGTTCCATCGTACGAGTTAGAACGGCGCTCGCGAGTTTTCGCGCTAGTGCAGCCTGGACGGGACTCGCGAAGAATATCCAGACATGACTGCCGTTGCCTGAGCGTGAACGCTCAAGCGAGGCAGGTACTCCAACCTCGTGACTCATCTTCAAGAATGCGCAAGCATCCGCCTCCCAGCTTTTCTTATCGAAGTCTACGGCTACGAACCAACAGGTATCATCTTGGAGAAGAGGGTAAAGTCCGATGGTTTGCTTTCCGAGCAGATGGTCCCTGATAACTTCGTCGCTTAAAGAGAACAGTTTGCCGAGGCGAAATGATTTCTTTGGGCCACGACCAGGGGAAGGCGACTGGTCCCATTCGCGGACACCTGCGGGCGAGTAGCCGGTCTTACCGGTCTTTCCTTCCCACCTGACTGCATACACATCGTCCCTTCCACGAAACAGGCTCATGAACAATGCCACTTTGACTTCCGGCCGCGAATCAACCGTCACGGTCGCCGATGATTGTGTCGTTTCATAGCTGCTCGGCGACAGCTGCCCGGCCGCTGTTTGATCATGGATGGGAGTTTCGCTAACGCGCCGCCTGAGCTGGACGTTTTCCTCGCGTAAACGCTGGCATTCCGCCTCCGCCTTCGCTAGCTTAACCTTCAGAATCTCATCAATGTTCACGCATCAACTCCGGTCAAAGACGGACAGCGTACGAGGTGCAACACGGTCCGACAAACGCCGTCGCGCTGTTTCAAGGATGGCAAGGATCTCCGCACTGCGGCTTGCCGGCTACTGCATATTCACAGCGTGTGACCAGCTCACAGGTAACTCATAAGGTAAAGAGCATAGTCTGGATTGGGTCGTCAATGAGAGAGACTCGAGAGGCGATTCAAGGATCACATTCAGACGGAGGGTCAAGGATCCAAACCAACGAGAATGATGACGACGAAGTACACAAGTCAGCAGGGCCAGTACTATAGTGTTGGTAGAGAAGAGTTTAGCGCTATCAATAAGCTAGATTGGCGCTGACTTTTGCCGGTGCTTTGGAACCCCAAGTCCGGCTTAGATGTTGACGGCTTTCCTAATATGGCATATTTTCTTATATGGGAAATGCGCGTATTTGGGAAAATTTCCTAAATAAACCGATTTCCTGTGTAAGAAAAAGCCTCTTTTGAGAAAATGATGACTGAGTCAGAAATATTGACGCGAATTGCGGAAAAGCCCGATCTTCCGCCGCTCCGAGGAACTATCGAAGAATTCAATCCGACATTGTTCCTAAATAGCGGTGAGAAGTCCGCAGATTTGGTTCTCGCCTTAGAGTGGGAGAATCAGCGACGCAAGTTCGTGGTTGAGTTTAAGGGTCAATCGGCACCGAGCTACCTAGTCGGCGCAATAGAACAGGTGCGTGCCTACACTGCCGCCAGGCCTGACCTCCTCCCATTGGTGATTGTGCCGTACCTTGGGCCCAAGTCTCTCGAAAGACTGATCGCGGCGGGAGTCAGCGGCTTGGATCTGTGCGGCAATGGAGTAATCAACATACCCGGAGAATGGTTCGTTTTTCGCACCGGGGAGAAGAACCGATTCCCAAGCTCGCTGCCAATCAAAAACATCTACCGGGGGACAAGTTCTTGCGTAGCACGACTGTTCCTCTTGCGACCGAATTACAAATCGGTTAGTGAGGTCCGAGACGAGATCCTAAGGCGCAAAGCCGATATTAGTCCTTCCACGGTTTCAAAGGTCCTCAAAGCTTTGCAGGAAGACCTGATGATCAGCCGGA